>ENA-UOXK01000417-UOXK01000417.1-mixed-culture-metagenome-genome-assembly--contig:-NODE-417-length-32580-cov-32.529500_pt1 | contig 32580 bp, 24 predicted proteins | sample MGYA00238160_ERZ761638 | MGnify/ENA primary metagenome ERZ761638 (study PRJEB28912, sample SAMN08777098) | mixed culture metagenome | isolation source: Freshwater growth medium | place: USA...
CTGCCGCCGAGTGCATCGCCGCGCTCCAGGAATCTGACCTACGCGGTACTCAGGCCCGTTCGTTCGCAGAGCACCTGCAACAGCTGGACGCGAGCGGCACGAGACCTGATCTCAAGGAACGGCACGGAGCACTTGACGATGAGGCGACCGCAAGAGCGATCATCGCCACTACCGAGGAGCTCATCGGCACGTGGGCGCCGAGCCAGTGGCACGCGGGAGAATCGCCGGCGGAGACTCAGCTGGTACAAGACCGCACCCGCCTCCAGCGCACATGGCGCCGACCAAGAAGGCAGACGTACGTTCGGGGCGGCATTGATGATCGAGGGAAGCACACCCTCTCCCTCGAGCCCTCGAAGCAGGACAAGGCGCACGCTCGACGATTCTTCATGCCTCTCAACCCGTACTCGCACACGGATTCGTGCTACAGGGCGGTCAACGCATCGGGCGGTCTCCTCTTCAAGAACTCGACGAGCATCTATGACTGCATCAACCCCCAGGTATGCTGCACGCCTCTCCTTGCCATATTCACCCGCGTACGCAAACTCGAAGACGGCACAGGTATCAAGGTCGTCGACTGGACGGGGGAGGAGATCACGGTCAAGATCCTTGACAAGGAGAAACTCAAGATGAACGCCGACCAGGACCGCGAACTTCTTCAACGACTCGCTCCAATGGAAGACCAGCGCAAGTACACGGCGGTGTGGTTTGGAGACGGCGGGCGGAAGGGCGCTGACGGGGCACTGGACAGGCGCGTCTCTTGGGGCGCTGTCGTCGTATGGAAATCGTGCGGCACGCTGATGCGCAACTACCACCTTGGCGCGTTGCATCCCGAGTGCGACATCCAACACGGAGAGCTCATGCAGATCTACAAGTCCACGGAGTTTTGCATCGAGCAGCTTCGACAAGGAGAAACGGTACGGATGCTGTGCGGCTCTGACTCCCAAACCTGCGCAGATGACGTCGAGGCAGCACGATCGGCACGGAACCACCGAGACTTGCACGACTACGATGCGAGCATCATGGTCGAGACTATCGTCCACAACATCATGACGATCGAGTCGAAAGGCGGCATCTGGGACCTGTTCCGAGTGCCCGGCCACTCGTACACGCCCAACGTCATCGCGGACGCGCTAGCGACGGCAGCCCAAACATGTCAACAGTTCAGCCAGGAGGTCGAGATGAAGACGGACCGGGCTTTCGTCGTGCTCTGCGACCGCACGGAAGATCAACCTTTCTGGCTGCAGTACGACAAGGGCGCCAAGATGTTCCGATACCTACGTCTTCGAGGTCAACAACGCAGAGTCGAACGAGAACTACGAGAATTCCACGCCAAGCACGCCAAGAATCTCATCGCCCAGACCAAGCAGGATCAGGCCTTCAACCTCATCGAGATCATCAAGATGAGGCTGAAGAGCTCTTACGGAGTCCCGCTCTCGAGAGCGATGCTCGACCGACGAGCCCTTGCCCTAGCCCAAGAACAACTAGAACACGAACGGATCGAAATGCAGAAGAAGCTCGACACGATCATCTACCCGATCCTCAACTACGACGCCCTCCCAAGCCTTGGCATCAAGATGGACGCGCCGCGATGGACGACCGCGGTCGAGCAGTTTGTGGCAGAACCTTGGCTCACGAGATCAGCGACCAGGTTCAACGTGTCGTTCCAATTCGCCAACACCGCCCTCCGCACGGATGCCAGCGTCATCCCGGGCGTTACGGTGTGCCCCTTGTGCAAAAGAGATGTGAGCCCAACGGTATGGCACTTGATGACCGAGTGCACGCTGAAGACGTGCGAGCTTAACATGCCGCACCTCCCGCCAAGAGTACCTTTAACGACGACTGCCCAAGACCCAACGTCCACAGACGACGAAGCGACAGCCCCTTCGGCGAAAGTGGCCAGAGGAAGCAACGCGTACCTGGCCCAGGAGATCTTGTGGACGCTGCGAGAATTCCGACCTGCAGGCGAAGCTTGGCCAACAGACCTGCTGGAGCCGAACGAGAAAAACACCTTCCTGAAGGAGTTCAACAGGGCCTGCACGACGCTCGAGCTCTCGTGCCAGAGCCGCCAGCACGATGAGGATCGAGGAGTACCGCCGGTACTGGACAATGACGGCGAGATCGCCAAGTTTGACACGCTCCGCTTCCTCGCTTGCCACCTACCTCGCGATCCGCTCGCGTCGGTCTTCAAGATGCCCAAGGACGAGGAGGGCAAGGTGAACAAGAACCAGGCCGAAGAAATGCACGAGAAGAAGAAGACGTTCTTCGAAGTGTGGGAGCGACTACACCAGCTGATAGTCGAGGCCATCAACCAAGCGAAGGCCAAGTACAACCGCATGAGCGCGGCAAGCCGTGCAGCATCCCGAGAAGACGATCAAGCACCACAATTCCGAGAGACGAACGCCTACCAGATCAACGAGACGACGCCAGCACGAGCCGAACGAGCACAAGCACAACGGAGCCATCGAGATGAACGGAATGAAAGGCGGAGCGCTGCCGACCTCCTCGAGCTGAACAAGAAGAACGAGATGCAGAAGAAAGGCAACCACTTCAACAAGGTCGTCGCCACGTCCCAGATCGGCCACATGTTACAAGCAAGGATCGACGGGCACGTGACGCTCTCGCAGCCCTTCGTGCTACCAGCGAATCTGACTTTTGTCGAACGGACATCGAGATGGACGCGAATGGCTGAACCCACCGGCGCAGGAGAAGAAGAAGAACACGAAGACGCGATGGAAGTAGACTCAACAAGGAACTCAAGCAGACTATCTTACGATGCAGACGACGATTCGAGCAGACGACAATCCGAAGGGAGCTCCCTGGTCAGCTCGAGGGCGGTGACGCCGCCACCGAACTCTTGGGGAGCATTGGCAGATGATGACGAGGGCAGCTACAGCGGAATTTACGACGAAGGCAGTGACATGAGCGGCAAAGGCAAGACCAGTGACGTCCCGGGCGACGATGGCGGCAAAGGCGGCAGCAGCGAGCTTCAAGGCAGCGACGGCGGCAAGGGCGGCAACAACAGACGAGGGAGCGGCAAGGGCAAAGGCGGCGATAGTGGAACCCATGGCGGTAAGCACGGCGACAGGAGTAGCGGCAGTGGGCTCAGAGGCAGAGGCGGCGGCAAGGGCAGCAGCAACGAGTTCCGCAACGACGGCGGTGGCAAGGGCGGCAGTGGCAGGCAACACGGCAGCGGCAAAGGCAAGGGCGGCAGCAAGGAGCTCCACGACAGCGACAGCAGTAAGCACGACGGCAGCGGACTCCACGATGATGGTTCTAGCTCAGCAGGGTCAAAGAGCAGTCACCACAGCGCAAAGAACGGCAGCAGACGGATGATTAAGAGACAGAAACGTGCAGAACAACGAAGAGAATTGAGCAGCGACAGCCACGCGGCTCAACAATCAGCCGAAGACGCAAGAGCAGAACAACCGGAGAAGAAGCAGAAGCAATAAGAATAACCGAACAGGATAATCACAGCTCTGAATAGCCCAACTGCATGATTGAGTTCTGATTGCGAAACGATTAACAGACCGAGGCCGATTCATTAAGAGATTGAGAGAGCATGATTATGAGACTGAATGCGACTGAGAGAGACTGAAACTGAAAAACCAACCGCGAACGTGATCGAGAGCCGAGTGATTGAGAATACAAAAACAGACAAAGTGACTAAGCCGATGACTAAGATCCTGAGTACACGCTACGAAGGGACTCACGCCCATGTGATTCTCTCCGCACAGAAGAGAACAATGGCGGCAAACGAGACAGCGAGGCCCTAGAGAGAGAGTGAGAGCAAGAGTGCGAGAGCGAGAGAGCCCACAAGACCGAGATGATGAAGGGCGCAACATACCGCGATGACACGCGCCGAAGGTCGGTCCTCGACAGGTTTACAGCCCCTTGCGTGGCTCAGCCCTAGCCCGCTCGGCGCGCTGAGGGACCAACTTCTCGGTGCAAGGAGTAACTCCCGAGCCCGGAAGTTCGAGACCGAGATGCTCATTCTGATCGGCAAGGTGACCACCAAATCCTGTATCTCTGATGGACACAGCCTTAACGGGCGGTCAAGCACGTGAGGGGGTCGCCGCAAGGCTCCTACTCGTTCACCTGGCTCTTCGGAGCCGGGGCGGCGACCCCGATCTCTCGGCCGGCGGGCCAATGAAACGCAACCGAACGACAGGGGGTCGACGGGACGGACAGTGAGAGGGGGAGGCCCTAACGGGCCAAACCAGCGGCTCTCTCACGTCCCGTCGACCAGTCGTATGCCATGTGGGTACACATCCGTGCATAGCTGCATACCCGCAAGGGACTCACCCACTGCATGACCGATACAGCGTCTGTTCCTCCCACGGGGGGGTTGGCAGTTTCGCCGGGCAGTGGTGTGGGGCATGGAGAGAGCATATCGACACCCGACACGAATCGTTAGATTCAAAACATGGCCACGAGTGTCCGGTGAGGGAACTGCGTGTGCTGCTATGGGATACCTTATGAGCCTCAGTAGATATCTCGACCCGTACCCCGTATTGTTCCACGGTGTGTCTGTGTCTCAATAACTCACTCACTCACTCACTGGCTCCTTTGGCCCGTTTTCCCCACACCAGGGGCGACGACCCGGCGCGCGTGGCAACGCTCTTTCGCTCGGCGTCGGAGCCCCAATTCACAATGAAAAAGGAGGGGCTGGGCATGTAATCTCCGTTTTCCGCTCGGTGGACAGCCCGTCGACCTTAGCGCGAGCCCCCATACATATGAACTCACACCACACGTAAAAGGAGGGTGCTCCCTCGTGTGGGATTTGAGCGCGACTGTCGCGTTACGTTCACACGTCTATTCATACGTCTCGGCTGGGCAGGTGGCGACTGGCGACCAACCGCCGAGGGGGTCGGGACGCAGTGGCTGGTTGCCAGAGCGTCCACAGCATGTCGCTCAAGATGACTGGCCAGATGGACTGGCAGGACTATGCCACGTACAGCCAGTACCATCCTGACAACCTCAAAAAGCCGCCGCTAGTCTTCGCAGATCATGTCAAGGCTCCAGCCCCACTTGCAACGCTCACGGAGATAGACAAAAAGGTCTTCGGCGCGTGGGGCCACGCACTCTGCTGCGAACCTGCGTATGGAAAGAATGAGACCTGCACACGACTCAAGGAACGCGTCACGCCAAAGGTCGGGCAGACATGGGATAAGGTAATTCGGATAGAACGGGGAAAATCCATATCGCAGACAGCCATGTACGGCGGCAGCTTGCGTGAGATGTCCTTCGAGGAGATCGTGGAGGCGCGCGGCAAGAAGGGATGAGCTGTTTCCGGCGGCACGCTCGAGCTGACCGCGCAGCGTAGCCGCGCTGGCGCAGGTGCAATGTGATCCGCATGCCCACGTTCAACGTGCATGACAGCAGGGTCAAAGCCGGCGTCCAGCAGCAGTCGGCGTGTAGCTATGGTACACAGTGCACCCTGCCCATCAGCGCGCTGATGAGTGACCCTGCTACCTGCATGAGCGTGTCTTTTTCTTTTGTGCCGACGACTGTGAAAGTCTGATGAGCACACCGTACTATAGTTAGAAGTTACGTACGGTACTAGCGGCAGCGGTAGCGGCCTAAGTCACAGGTGTATTAGAGCGGTCGAGCCTATCGGAGTAGACACACGCTCACGTCAGCTGGCTGTACTATACAGTGCTCTGTGTCCACGTGTGTACATGAATGTAAGATTCCTAAAATTTGTTTCCCACGCCGGTGTAGAGACGGGCAGACGCGTATTTCAGATTGATCTGTATCTCAGATTCAGTGAGGAGACAATCGTCGCGAGCATCGGCCCGGTCCGCGCAACGCCCTGAGCCTCACCCCTGATGGGCCTTTGAGGGGGTGGGCTCGTGACACGTGAGAGCGCTGGACGAGGGCGTGAGGCTCGCTGCTCGCCCCTGGGGCTGTAGTAAGGCTGTAGTAAGGCTGTAGAGCCGTTCGGCGCACGCCCACGCGGTCGCGTCGGCCTTCTCGCGTTTGCTTGCGCCACCATTGCGCAGACGTGTAGTATCTGAGGTACCATATGAGTCGTTACATGTAGGCGCGTCGCACTGACTTACCTACGCGCTGCTGCTGCGCCTGCGGGCGAGCCATGCTCGTGGATGGAGGACCTGGCCATGGCGCCGGAGAGCCCGCTGGCGCCGGCGCCGGCAGGGGGCATCCTAGCGGCGACGCCCGCATGTACCCAGGTCAGCAGATTGCGCGAGAGCGCATGAAAGCCCGCTGTGGAATGGATCTCCTTAAAGTGGTCGACAATGTATCTCACACACACGTCCTTGAGGGGAGTGGCCGAGTGCTTGTCAGCGACGGTGAGCGTGTGACACACGGTGTCCACAGAAAGCTCGGACTCGATCTTGCTGACGCAGATGGACTTGAGCTGCTCCACTCCTAGAAAGTCGGCCGCCGCGAAGAGCTCGAGCGCGATCTCCGAAGTGACGTCGACGCGGTCCGTGTAGAGGTGCTCGAGGAGCGCTCGGAAGACGTCGTACGACATGTCCTCTAGCGAGACTTCGGTCTGTGTAGACTCCTTCATACCGCTCTCGAACATGCCGCGGAAGTAGGCGCAGCGCGCCGCGAGCACCACCCGGTGCGCGTGTACGCGCGTACCGCCCACCATGATCGTGATATCCGAGAGGAGAGGGTTGTTGAGGAAGGTACGCCAGTCGGCGATGAGCGTGGACGAGGGCTGCGTGTCGAGCACTTGGATGTCGTTGAGGAAGATATAATCGTCCTCCGCCACGTCCCAGTATCGGCCGCCGATGAGAAAGACCTGCTTGCTCACGACGCCCGCCGCGTGGCACGCGCGACGCAGCGGCGAGGCAGAGTCGACTGCGACCGTGGCCCACGAGAGGGTATCGGCGTCGAAGGTGCACAAGGCGTTATCGCACTCAAAATGGAGATCGGCTTCGGCGTTGTAGTACTGGCCGCCAAAGACGAAAAGCCGCTGGTCCACCACCGAGGCCGAATGGTACCGACGCTCCTGCGGGATGCGCCCCGAGACCACTGGTCGGCTCCAAGCCATCCGCTCAGTGTCGAGGATGTGCAGGTCGTTCAGGTTGACGGGCCTGTCCTCCACGTCGAGGCCCGCGCCGCCGAAGACGACGATCTGCGCGCCAACCACGGACGATGTGTGCCCCTCGCGCTGGCTCGGCGGCTCGCCCGAGCACACGCCGACTGACCATCCCATCGGCATCGTCTCGACGTCGAGCAGGTGCAGATCGTTGAGGTAGTGGGACTGATCCTCGTCGTCGACCCACGTACCACCGAAGATGAAGAGGCGCGTCTCGACCGCGACGGCCGTGTGGCCCTCGCGCTCGATTGGCGGGCAGCCGCTCGTGACCGGCAAGCTCCATGTGAGCGTGCGCACGTCGAGCACGTGCAGGTCATTCATGTAGATCGTCCTGTCTTCCTCATCAGTCCACGTGCCGCCGAAGATGAAGATGAGCTGGCCAACGACGGTCGCCGTATGGCCCTCGCGCTCCTTGGGTTCGCAGTCGGTGGGCGGTGACGAGAGCGCCATCGTTTCCGTATCGAGCACCTGCATCGGTGGACACACGCAGTTGTTATGGTCGTCCTCATGCTTGCCGAAGAGGATGTACAGGCTCCTGTCGACGACGGAGACCGTGTGGCCCTCGCAAGGCTTGCGCATGCGGCCCCGTGGTTGAGCATGCTCCCATCGCATAAGCGCTGAAGGCTGAGCCGAGCAAGCGGCTCGAGCGGCGCCGCCCGCTCACGACGCGGCACGAAGGGCGGCGTCCTTGCGGCCGCTCTCGGCGGCGCTAAGAGAGACGTTACATGTACCGGCTCCCCCCGGTGTCTTTTTACCGGTACGAAACATTTCTTGGGCTCTTGAAGCTGCTGCAGTTGAAACTACAGTTCTTTGGTTTCCCACATTCTTCACGTCCGCGGGGAATGCTGGTGGACGCGGTCGAGGCGGACGCCCAGATGGCCGTCAAAGGAGCAGAAGCGCTGGAGGTGGCCACAAAAGCTGAACTACCGATGCTCAGCGACGAAGATATATGTCTGATCCTCTCTTTGATGCCCATTGACAACCTTCCAGCGTGCGCTGCAATCTGCAAGCACTGGGCCGCGGTCCTTCGTGGGGATGGCCTGCTGTGGAGCAACATATTCACGCATCGTTTCGGCGGCACCGTGGAGCCGACCGCTGCGCGGCACGCTTGCAATCGGTGCATGTCGACTATTCGTGCGCTCGCCATGACGACCGAGTCGTGTCGAGGGATGCGCAAGACCGCGCATCACCTTAGGCCGCTCTCCAGGCGCGCAGGAGCGGCCGCTGGTCAACTTGGACCTCTGATTGTAATCTCAGGCGGCGCGACCGACCACTTTAACTTGACGAGCCATGTGGACGTATGTCTCTTTGCGAGCGATCGGAACGGGCGCGAGTTGGTGGCGCCTGCGGTCCATCCGTTGGGGGACAAGATGCCAGAGCGATGGCAGCACAGTGCCGTGAGCTGGAGAGAGGAGCTCTGGCTCTATGGCGGCCAAGACCGCGGGCGTGGACATCCTTGCGGGCTGCTGCACGTGCTCGCTCTTGGGGATAATTCGCCGAGCGCTCAGCGAGCAAGCTTGGGCGAGGAGAACATGCTTTGGCCGCCACAGATTAAGAGCCGGGCTGTGGGCCTCGTACGGTGCAAAGACGACGAGCTCCAGTCCAGTGTGGAGCTGCCTGTATTGTACTTCCCCGGGGAGGGCCCCGCTCTGACCGGCCACACCGCCCGCCTGGTGGAGGATGGGAACTTGGCTTACATGCTTTCGTTCGGTGGGAAGGCCGCGGGTGGCACGGTCACAAACTTGCTTTGGCGCATCAACCTTACTTGGGCGCATCCGATGGACGCCCTGTACGACGAGTGTGGACACCAATTCCTCGAATGGCGGCTGCTGCTGGCCACAGGGAGGACGCCATCACCCCGCTACTGCCACTCGGCGGTGGAACTCTCGCGCGGCTGCATGATCTTTGGCGGGTGGGCTCAGGGGCGGGATCCGGGCGCTACGCAGCTCAATCAGGGCACCGTGTTCCTCAGCGACCTTCACGTGCTCGAGCTGCCGTCGATGAGCTGGGTTGCGCCGGATGTTTCGGGCTCGGTTCCACGCGGGCGGTGCCAGTCGGTGATGGTGGCGGCGCCCGATGAGGAACTCGTACTCGTATTCGGTGGTGCGTGCCACCACGACCCCAAGCCTGGGCAGGCCTATGGAGACATGGTCTTGGACTTGTTCGACGTCGTCCTCTTACATGTGCCCACGATGACGTGGCTTCCGCAAAAGGGCTTGCCCTCGAATTATCAGCAGCGGGGCGGCACCAACACACTGATCCGCACCGTGGACGGTCGTTGCTTTGTCTTCGGTGGGATGAACAGTGACGAGGGCTGTAACGAGCCAAACTTTCTGAACGACCTCACTGAGCTGGTTGGTCTATAGATAGCAGGGGCGGAGACCCCGCGCTAGGAGAAGGTAGTCGACTTTAGTCGTGGGCGTAGCGCGGTGTTTTATAGCCGGCGGGGTTTCAGGCGGGGTGCCCGGGGCACGCTTAGACGTTTCCACGTCGGCGGTAGAGCTAAGAGCGTTTACGTGAATACGCAATTCCCATGGCACGTTCCGCAATTGCGCAATACCGCGGCGGACGTAGTTACGTCTACGCACTACGGCGCACCGCTGGGAGGCGGAGCGTCCGAGATCACGAATATCGAAATAACATATCATGACATTTTGAAAAATCGGCCTAAGGTAGCCTCGTGACACTTCTCCTCCTGAGCCACATGTGCCGAGTGGCAGCGCGTCGGCGCACACGTCACGTCTCCATCCGGCTCCACCCCGGATGGAGGTGCGCACGCCGTGCGGCCTCACCCGCTAGAGTTCACGCTCGCCATCGAAAGCATGATCGATGCCGACGCTCTTGCGGCTCTGCTTTCCGCGCGCGAGCGCTTGCAGCCGCGTCGCGCTCGCGTGCTCATCGTCTGACGCGTCGGGAGCAGAGAGCGCCGCGGAGCCATCCTCTTGCAGCACCTTGACGTCGAGCTCATCAAGCTCATCAAGCTCAATTACGATGCGGTACGGCGCGGGCGCGGGGACGGCCGCCGCAGCCGCCCGCGCCGCCGGCGCCCGCGCCGCCTCGTCGGGCGGTGGCGGCTTATCCGCACAAGCGTCGCCCGACTCGAGTATGTCGTCGGCTTCAACTGTTGGCAGCTCAACATCTGGCACTGACGGTGCGGGCGGCTTCACGGCTGGCGGCGCTGGCGGCGCTGGCGGCGCTGGCGGCGCTGACGGCGCTGGCGGCGCTGGCGGCACTGGCGGCGCTGGCGGCGGCTTCGCTGCGGCCGCAGCAGCCTCCGCAAGGCGAACAAGCGTCTGCTCGAGCTGCAACTGCGTGGTAGCGAGCGCCGCCTCGGCCTCGGCCTGCGCTGCATCGGCCTCGGCGAGCTTGACGGCCTGCTCATTGAAGGCAGCAACCTGCTCGTCGAGCAGCGTCTGCAACGCGTCGCTCCTCTCCACCTCCGCGTCGAGCTGCGACTGCATCTCGGCAAGCATGGTCGAGGCGGCCGTGGCGACAGAGTCCTCGCTCAGGCCAGCCGATGCTGCAAACGCCAGAGTCGACGCTCGCTGCTCAGCCGCTGCAGCGCGTGCTTCCGCGGCGGCCAGTGCCTCCTTGAGCTCGATGACCGTCTCTGGCGGCGGCCGCTCCTCACCGCCGCTGCGGGCCGAGGAGAGCTTCGCCGGCTTTTTACTGGAGACGGGTGAATCCTTACGAGGCGTCGTCCGGGCAACCGGCGACGAGGAGCCTTTGCTAGCCTTCTCGACAGCCTTCTCGGCCGCCAACTTCGGCTTTACTGCTGCTGCTGGTGTCGCTGTTGTTGTTACGGTGGCTAGCTTGGCCTTGGGCGCCATTCTTGACCAGTTTGCTCGGAGTTTGGCGTGCTCCCTGAACTGTCGTTACTTTTCCTTTGAACAGCACCATGAAAACTGCCCTCGGGTGTTTGTGGACTCATGGGCGTTTCTTGGTAGGTATTACATGCCGAACTGACCCTGAGCGGACCACGCTTGAGCGCAGGTCAGGGAGGCGGCGCAGTGCCCGAGTCCCAAGCACAGTGTTTCGCAGGCCCGTGGGATACGGGGTGAGGGCCGCCCCGCTTTGCCTCTCCGCCGCGTGCCTCATGTGGTCGCTCGCCGCAGCCGCTTCCGTCGAGCCTCGGCACAACGATGTCTTTGACACGTGGATGCGCACGCACGCAAAGGTCTACCCCTCAATGGAGGCGCGAATGGCAGCGCTCGAGGTCTTCGAGGCCAACGATAGGATGATCGAGGAGCACAACGCACGCAATGTATCCTTCACGCTGGGGCACAATGCCTACTCGGACCTGACGCATGCCGAGTTCCGACGGCGCATGCTCCCAGCACTTGGTGTGTCGTCTGAGAGCTTTGGTGGGCTCCGGGTCAAGGTCGAACCTGCCATGGGTCACGCCATGGATTTGGGCAACGTCAGCGACGTCGACTGGGCTGAAGCGGGCTTCGTGGAGCGCGTCAAAGACCAGGGACGCTGCGGGGCCTGCTGGGCGTTCGCGGTCGTGGGCGCCATTGAGTCCGCCTTCGCCATCGGTGGCAACCCACTCACGTCACTGTCCGAGCAGGAGTTTGTCTCCTGCGACAAGGAGGAGCAAGCGTGCGCTGGTGGCAGCATCGAGCGGGCGACTGCATGGAGCGTGTTGCACCCGCTGTGCGATGAGGCAGACTGGCCATACACTTCCGGCCACACCGTCATGCCGGGCGAGTGCCCGGGGTCGCTTCCTTGCTCACCCAAGGTTTCCGTCGCCGCCTACAAAGGTACCTGGGGCGATGAGAAGGCCTTCGAAGCGGCAGTCGCGCGCCAACCCGTGGCGGCGGCGATCGCGGCGGGCAGTAAGGCGTTCCAATTCTACAAGAAGGGGATCTACGACGACGCCTCCTGTGGCACCGCCGTTGATCACGCCATCCTTCTCGTCGGTTTCGGTACCGACGTCGCGAGCCCGACCCCCGACTATTGGCGGCTCAAGAACTCGTGGGGCACGTCGTGGGGCGAGAAGGGCTTCATGCAGCTCGCACGCGGCAAGAACCAGTGCGGGATCGCGTCGGAGGCCGCGTGGCCGGTAGGGGTCCACAACGCGCCCCCGATGCCCCCGGAGTCGCCCCCGAGCCCCCCCTCGCCGCCCGCGCCCCCGAGCCTGCCGCCGCCGCCGGCACCGCCCTCGCTGAACGCATCTGAGGCGGCAAGTGTGGCCGCCGCCGCGGCGAGTCTGTTCTCGCTCGTGCTCGCGCTGCTCGGCCTGTGCTGCAGCTGCTGCGGTAGCCGCAAGGGCCGCTCGATCCTCGTCTACATCGCGCTCGGTTCGGCGCCCGCTTGCGTGGCTCTGCTGCTCTCGCGCTGGAGCCGCATGAGCCACCAGCTGCTCGGCACGGCGCCGTCAACCACCGCATGGGCGGACGGTTGGGCATGCGCCGACCCGACTGCCGACGACAACTACACGACGCTCTTCACCCCGTGCGCGGTCCTCGCCTTTGCCAACGTGCTCGCCACCTCGGCCCCGCTCTGGGTCTGCTCGCTCGCGCTGCATCTGCTCTCTCGAAGCACGTGCCCGACCGGCACTCGCCCATGGGAGGCGACGCGCCACATGGTGTGCGACCTGCTCCCGCTCCTCACATGCGTGCTACTCGTCCTCGATCGCGGATGCGACATCGGTGTCAACCTACTCGGACCCCTCTGCAGCAACCGCACGCTGCTCGGCGGCCCGCGACTGGCCTCGTGGATGCCCCTCGCGGCGGGGTTCGTCAACAGCGCGGCCATGGCTGAGCACGGCGACTGGGTGCCCAGCGCGCTGCTCGGCGCGCCCGTCGCGCTCGCGCTCGGCACGGCGCTGCTAGCCTCGCTGGCGAGCCTGTGCGCACGCACGCGGCTCGCCGAGCAGCACCTCCTCTACGAGGAGCCCGCAGCGCTCGAGCCGTGGGCAAGCTCGCTCTTCTTCCTGGCGCTGTCGAGCGCCGTGCTGGGCGTGCCGCTCGCTTTCCACGTCGACGAGCGCCGTTGGAGAGCCGCCCAGCACGGCGCCTCCACCGCGAACGGCAGCACGCCCGACACGGCGCCTCACGAGCGGCTCGAGGTGGGCGCGAGCGCGCTGTACCCGGCGCTTGGGTTCGTGGCCATCGCCGTCTGGAGGTGCTGCCCGAGCCGACCTGAGCGCCGTGGTGGGCGGCGCCACGCCCTGCGGTACGGTGATCACGCTCACCACGGCGCGCTACCGGTAACGCGCGCGCTTGCGACCATCAACAGCGAAGAGTTACACCAGCATAACCATGCGCAGACGCAGACACGGCGGCACGGCAACAGCATCAGCATCCTCGACCCCCTGGGCGCCCCCTTGGGCGCCGCTCCCGAGGCGATGCTGTACGATCACCTGTACGACCCCCTCGGAGCCTCCTGCCCAACCGACGGCCAAGGGCCCCTCAAGGCGTTGGTCTCGTCGGCGCCCACCACTACGACGCCCACCCGAGGTCACAGCGGCGGCGCAGCCGGCGCGGCCGCGAGCCTGTAAGAGCCTTGGATGCCGCAGGATCTCGACTAGATCTCGACTAGATCTCGACTAGATCTCGACCACCCTGCGAGCGGCGCCGCGCCGCCGCCCCAGTACTCGGCCACGCCGGGCCTGTACCCGCGGGTGACCGAGTCCAGCGACTATTAGCACGCATGCGGATTTCCCGCGGCATCATGAGCATCAGCATGGAGATCGGAAGAGACCGCGGGACCGTGCGCAGCACTGGCGCAGCAACCAGCATAGGAGCGGTAGGACAATTCTGAGAGTGATGGATCTCCCTGCGTATTTAGAGCGACAGACGTAAGGTTGCCAGTATTTCGTGTGTGTCCTTGACCGCGCTGTGTTGGGCACATTCTGCGGCCGACCATGTGAGCGCCTATGAGTTGGAGCTTCCTCGAGGCTGCGGGATCCCGCGGGCGCGATCTCAACGGCTCCGACTGCCTGTATGGCGAGTGCCACCTCGAGCACGCGCTTGTGGCGGTGCGGTTGGTAGCTGGTGCCGGCCGAGGCGTGTTCGCTCTGAGCCTCATTGAGCCCGGCACTGAACTTTGGTCTGAATCGCCACTCACATATGCGGAATCGCGTGAAGCGCTGGTGCAAAAGGTTGATGCCATGGTGTGCCACTTTGAGAGCCTCTGTCGAAAGCGTCGCGCTTCTAGCAAGGGTGAGGGCATCGTGGCGTGCAATTTCTTCGAACAAGGCGTGCTTGGCGCAAACCTGTTCAAGCAAACAAGTTTGCTCAACCATGCGTGCTGCCCGACTGCCTCATTGCATTTCGAACACAAGTCTTTTTCAGGCGAGTGCCGAGTACGCGCCATCGTGGCGCAGCGCTTGGACTGCGGTAAAGAAGTCTGCATCAGCTACAGCGCCACCGCGCTCTTCATGCCGACGGTCGAGCGGCGAAAGTGGCTTCACGACCGCTGGGGATTCTGGTGCCGGTGTCCACGGTGCGAAGGCACGCTCCCAGAGACTGACCTGAGGCGGTGGGCGCTGCTTGAGGAGGCAGCCGCGGCGGCCGATGCCCTCGGCAAGCCACGACCCAAGACCGTTGACCCCGCGGTGGTTGCGCTACAGCGGCGAGCCGCCGAGGTAATCGGTGTTTGGCTGCCGGACCTCGCCGAGGGTGCGCGATTCACAGAGTCGGCCGAGTACCTTGCGAGTTGATGATGGGCGGAGTTTGGGTAGTACCTGGAGATAGCAAGTGCTATCTCCCGACGAGTGGCACGATCAAATGTAGTTGTGTGTGTTTTCTCTCGTCTTTCCGTCTCACACACAAGACACATGATCGTGGTTCACTGCACGCCGATCGGATGAAAGCTCGCCGTGCATGCATTTCTTGCATCGTATTTTGGGATTAGCCACAGTTTCATATTCTGGAAACGCGTGGAATGGCCACACGCACATACGTCTCGGCCTCGAGAATAAGGAGGAGATGCTTGCAGATCTGCAGGAGGCTCACTCGACCCTTCAGCGCGCGGTGAAGATGCTGCACCGCTCTGCGCCCACCCCGGTCACCACCGTTGCACAGTTGCACAGTTTTCCGCCAGCGCACCGCCAGGTCAACAACACCTTCTCCGCGTTGCGCAACAAAGACAAGGACGTTGCCGCCGCCGTCGCCGGCTCCACCCAGACGATGACCCGCGCGGCGTCCGCGCCGCCTGGGCCTTTGGGCATCGCTCGGCGATTCGCTGTTCTCGGCGGCAGGCCTGCGAGCCCGGCAAAGTCCGAGTTTGTCTTGGTGCCGACCAGCGCTCCCAACAAGGCGGCAAGGCACATGGGCGTGGTTGCACGTCAGGCGCTCGGGTTGGCATCCTCGTCGCACGCCCAGCCACTCTTGCAGCCGCAGCTGCACGAGATGCTTCTCGAGCTCGAGCGCAAGGATCGCGAGAACGCTCGGCTCAAGGACACGCTCGGCGCCCTTGCCAAGGAGCGCGATGCGGCCATCGAGTCGGGATGCAAGGCAGCGAGAGCGATCGCGCGGAACGACGAGGACCTCGCTCGGATTCGTCACATGCTCGAGAAAGCCGAGGAGGATCAGAAGCGGGAGCGCGCGGCGGCCGAGAGCTTGGCGTCACGCCTTGAGGTGACGTTGCGCGAGCTGGGGGAGATGCGTTCGAAGGTCTTCCAGCTCGAGGGCGAGGTCGTAAATCTGAAAGCCGCCAACGAGGCTGCTTCCGAGAGCCGTATTCATGCGGAGGCTGCTTTGGCAGAGAGTGCGTCGAGGGAGCAAAGGTGCATCAATGAGACGCGCCTAGCGAGGCAGACGGCGGAAGCACACGCCGATCTGTACAAGAAGGAGCTCGCGGCGGCCGCCAAGGTCCTCGCGGCCGACGCGGAGCTCAAGGCGAGCCGCTCTGCCGATGCGGCGGCGGCCGAGCAGAGGCGCCGAGCGCGGCGCGAGGCGAGGATGCTCGGGGAGGCTCGGGATACGCGCGAGCTGCTCGCGGCGAGGCAGGAGGAGCTCTCACGGATGAGTGAGAGCGATCTCATCGAGCTCACCGCACCGTATGTGGAAGCGGCCGCCGTGTGGGCAGCTCTCGAGCCCCGACCGCTGGGTTCGGATCCGTCGGGCATCGGGTGGCAGACAGCACCCCCGATCGCGCTGCTGTCAGCCAACTGGCTGCGCACTCAACGGGATGGTGGCCTGCCTGAGCGACAGAGGCTGCCTCCCGAGGCGTTCATTACGGTGGAAGTGCTGCGCTCGATGGTCGGCACGTCGCCAAAGGGCACCGCGCCCAAAGGGGGGAGCTCCTTCCTCTACCGCCCCCTGCCGATCATCTGCATCCTGCACGGCCGTATGGCGCTGGCCATGGGCGGCGCGACGCACCCGGACCCTTCTGGCCATCATCTCCGCCTCATCGCGCGCACGCTCAACGAGCGCTGGTCCGAGTTCACCCGAGGGCGCGCAGGCACCTCCCTCACGGGCATCACCGACCTGGGGATCTTGTACGAGTGGGGCTCGCTCTTCATGGCCCCTCTCGAGGCGAGCTCCGGAAAGCCCCTGCGCCGCCGCTCAGCCCTTGAGGCGCTTGCCTTTGGGGCAGGGCTCGAGGCACTTGACACGCTCTTTGCTTCGCGCCTCACTACCGTGTGGATCCTGCCGGACGAGACCCCCGGGGGCGGACTTGGGGGGAGGGCAGAGGACGACGAGCTGCAGCCGCTGTTTGCGGAGGCTTGGCCGTGTTACCTGCACCAGATAGCGACCCTCATCAAGCCCTGCACTCTCCAACTTGAGGGACCGACGTGGCCGCAGATTCTCACCCTCAGCACCAGTGGCGCCACCTCCCAGTTCGGGGCGGAGGCCGTCACAGCGTCGTTTCTTCCGCGGTGTGCGCCGCCTGCCGAGCCGCTCGCCTTTCGCCGCGGCCACCGGCTAGCGGCGCACGTGGGCGCATGGAGCGCGTCATCATGTCCGTATGCACTCGAACGCATCGAAGCACAGTTCAGCTCCGTCACCCTCGCGGCGCTCGGTGGCATTGAGGAGCTCGTCTTCCGACGGTGCGGATGGGCCGATGAGAGCGCGGCGCGCTTGGCGAGCGTGCTGCCCGCATGCGGCCGGCTACGGCGTCTTGTGCTCTCGGCGAACGCCATCGGCGATCGGGGCGCAGTGGCGCTCGCGACGGCGCTCGCCACCCCGACGCTAGCCAGCCTCGAGGTCCTCGCACTTGACCACAACGCCATCGGCGACGCCGGCGGCGCTGCTCTCTTCCGCGCCGCGACGCTCGGCGAGCGCTGTGGCGAGCACATCGGGCAGCCCCATGAGGTGCAAGCAGCGACTCCGAAGGATGTCAACACGATGCCCACGGGGGCGCCCAGCACGGCGCAGGAGCCCTCATCGCGCCTGCCCACGCCATGTAGGGCGCACGGCCTGCCGCGCCTACAGACCCTCGCCCTGAGCCACAACGAGCTGAGTGACGCCTCGGTGCTCGGGCTCCTCGGAGCGCTCATAGCGGGGAGTGCCCTGCTGGGGATCGTCAAGGTGGAGCTCGAGGGCAATCCGATCACACAGGCCACGCTCAAGGAGATGGCCAAGGCGCTCAAGAAGGCGAAGAAGAAACGCGGTGGTAAGTAGTTCACACACGAATGCAAACCTCTCGCACGCTACAGAAACGCGACGAGATCAGCTGTGAGCTGTACAGTGAATCAGCTCCTGTCGCAAAGTAGATCCAACATGCAAAGATCCGAAAGTGGTCAGCGTCGACGTGCCCCCCTCCGCCCCTGGGCGCGAGTCTGACGTGACACGTGTGTTTGCAGCGCGGCCGACCCGATCACGGGCCGGACCCGGCGTGACGGCTGACGAAGCTGAAAGGGCTTCATTAGGTTTTCTAAACGACACTTCACATGAGCTGGAGAACAGCGCCTTCACCATGGCCTTCACTCTCCAGTACACGTACCAGTCGGTGAGCCGCGAGCCGCGCGTCGCATCGCAATACCACCCAATCACCACACGCTACTACTGCCGCTTCCTTATCGACTCGCGCGTCGCTCTCGACGTCGCTCGCGTCCGCCAGAACCAACAGAGAGTCCGCGCTGCCTCGTCGCTCGCGTCGTCCCCTCCCGGCTCGCGTCGCCGCTCGCCGGCATCGTCGACCAAGCAGTATTGTCATCGACTGCGCCGTGCGCCTCATGCCCATCGCCGCCGCTGCCTTCGGACCGCCTCGTGCCCGGCTGCCTACCGCCTTGGAGGGCGCCCCTTGCGCTTCTTGAGTCCGGGCGGCCCCGAGGGCATGTCCGGCGAAAACGAGGGCGCCTGCGCCGCCTCCCCGCCACCCTCGAGGCCGTCCTCTCCTGTGCCGCCATCGTCTAGGTTCGCATCGTACTCTGCGCGCGTATACGCGTCGGAGAGCGTCGTGTACGCGTCCGAGACGCGCTTGAAAGCGCGCGCGGCCGACTCGCGCGCATTCTTATCGGGGTGCAGCAGCAGCGACATGCGCCGGTAACCCTTTTTGAGCTCCGCGGGCATCGCCGCACGGTGCGTGCGCAGCACATCGTAGTGGGTCTTGCCCGCGAGCGCCACCTCGGCCGCAACGAGCTGCAAGAACTCCTCCGCGCTCAGCCGGCCCGCACGCCCGCCCTCGTACTCGCCGAGCAGACCGGACGCCTCAGACTGCGAGCGCTTCAGTCCGAGCTCCGTAAAGGCTTGCCAGATCCGGTTGGGCAAGTCGGGCGCACTGGCCGTGCCCAGCCCGTACCGTTCAAAGAGACGGCGGGCCTCGTCGGTGATGGGCGTCTCTGCCTTCTCCTTGGCCTTCTTCGCGTCTTCGTCGAGGAAGGCGGGCCCGTACGGCTGCTCGATGAGGAGCCCAATCTGCTGACGCGCCGCGGCGACGATCGGCCAGAGCATCCATAGGACGATCAGGGCGACGAGCGAGAGCACCGAGCGCGGGAAGAAGTAGAGTAGTGTGAGCAGCACGCCAACGGGGAGCAGTAGCTTGTAGTCGGCGGTGCCGAAGACGAGGCCGAGCAGGCACACGTGCAGAAAGGGCCAGTGGAAGGGCATGTAGTAGCCACCCAGCGCCATCTCCGTGAGCAGCAGGCAGATGCGTGGTAGCGTGATCAGGAACAGGAGCCACGCGACGAGGCCGAGCAGCCCGAGCGCGAGCGTCGGCAGGAAGTAGAAGACGAGCAGGAGCGTGCCCGCGCCCGCGCCGAGCTGCCAAGCGCCCAGGTACACGAGCAAGCCGGCCGTGCCGAGGCCGAGCAGCACCAGAGACGTGTACGGCAGCAGCCAGCATAGGAAGCAGGCCGCGACCGAGGCGGCGCCCACCGCCGGCTGTGGCACCACAGTCGACCATGCAAAGTTGGGGTGCAGGTACGTGAGGAGCGCGCCCGAGGCGACGACGAAGAGCGCATACGCATGCCACGGGAACCTCCAAGCAAGGGCGAGGGCGAGGAGTACGCCGATGAGCCGCAAGGGCCAGCGCAGCCGCGCGCGCCAGTAGTAGAAGAGATACTCGAGACGCTCGTACAGCTCGGGGTCCATCGCGACCGTCGTCTCCCACTTGCTGCGCACGCGCTGCCACACGGCCTGCGAGGCGTTGCTCACGAGGCGCAGCAAGTAGAGGAGACCGACAGCGCGTGCCGCACGTGGCAGTGCCTCAACGGCCAGCCAGTGGATCCACTGGAGCAGCAGCGCAAGATAGTACAGCGCCTTTCCCTTGGCACCGCGTGGCGGCGGCGGCAAGGACGCGTCCGCGTCCTTGTACGAGTGCGGCTGGCTCGCCCCTGCTGGAGATGACGACGCCGGCTGCGGTGGCGGCCGGTACGCGGCGGCGGCCGTCTCCGATTTTGGAGCTGTCGGAGGCATCGTGTGCTTGGCCGGCGCGGCCGGCGCGGCGCGGCGCGAGCCGCCGCCGCTGCTGCCGCCGCCAGTGCTGCTGCCGCCGCCACTGCGGCTGCCGCCGCCACTGCGATTGGCACCGCCGCTACTGCCGCCGCCGCTGCCGCCGCCGCCGCTCGCGTTGCCGCTGCTGGCAGAAGCGGCGGCGCCGCTGAGGCCGCCGCCTCCGTAGTCGCCATACTGCTCGCGCGACGCCAGCGCGTCGGCGCGGCAGGCCTCCTTTTCTGCCTCCTGCTCTCGCAGCACCGCCGCAATCTCGCGCTCGGCCTCGCGTAGGCTCTCGGCGGCCGTCGCGTCGTGCGGATTGAGAGCTTTTGCCTTGCGCAGCAGCCGGACGGCACGCTGTAGGTCGCCGTTGCGCAGCGCGGTGGTACCCGCGGCGAGCGCCTGCGCCGCGGCCTCGCGGTTGGCAAAAGTGAGCTCCGGAGGATCTGCGGCCGCGGAGGAGGAGGAGGAGGTGGAGATGGAGGAGGTGCTGGTGGCCGGCAGAGAGGCAGCGGTGGTAGCAGCGGCACTCGGGACGGAGGGCTCCGCGGCGATGGCGGCGGCGGTGGATGAGGCTGCGGCAGTACTCGGCAAATGAGGAGTTGCCAAGGCCGATGGCCTGGTCTGAGCTCGTGAAGGCTCGGCAGGCGGTACTGCTGGCTGTGGTGGCGGCTGCGGCTGCGGCGCTTGTACAACTGCTGCTCCGGGCGCGGGCGACTTCTTGTGCGCGTCTCTGAGCTGCTGCAGCCGGCGCGCGACGGTGAGCCGCTTGTACTCGAGCGCAACCTGCAGCGGGGTCACGCCCTCGGGGTTCTCGACGCTCACGTCCATGCCGACCTCAGAGAGCCACTCGACGAGCGCAACGACACCGCCCATCGCTGCGTAGTGCATGGCCGTGTAGCCCTTGGACGTCGAGCGCGCATCGAGCACCGAAGGGTGTGCGGCGAGCAGCGCCTTTGCTTCCGCGATCTGCCCCTGCTGGCAGGCGCGCAGGAACGCCTTGCTCTCCTCGGCGGTCTCAGCCATATGCCGCGCGCGAACAGCGAATCGCGCACGCGCTCACGCACGTGTCGTCGGTGAGCCGCAAATTCACAGCGACCCGCAAACGCAACATGTAATGATGTAATCGACTCAGCCCGACGCGCGAGACACCGTACATGTACCGGCTTCACCTTCACGAACAAACATTTGCATGCGATTGCAACGCGCTGCACCGCATTAGGCAAGACTCGACGAGAACCGCCCTGGCCTCTGGTCGGTGCGGTGCCTGCCCCTGCGGAGGAAGAATGTCAGCGGCTCTAACGGACGTACTCATTGATGACAAGTCCTTTGCCAAACCAGTGCCACGATCCGCCGCAACCGGCGGAAGTACCACCTCCGGCTCATTGCCGCCCGACCCCGAGTCCCAGCAAATGTCGAATTCGAAGCTGCCCAAGAGCAAGCGCAACGTCATCCACGAAGGCAGCCCCAGGGTCTCCGACCGGTTTCCACGGGTGTTCAGCATGAGTGGTGCCGCGATGTTGCTGCCGTCACAGCACTCGGTGCACATGCAGCAGCAAATCGGCGGAAGTTCTAGTCCTCATCGTCGGCAGTCGAGGGAGTCAAAGGAGTCGAGGGAGTGCGAGACGTCGCCTTGCGGCTTTCGTCGCCTGTGCGTGTTCCAGTCCATCGCCTTCATCGTGTTCGCGCTCGGAAACATTGGGCTCAACGAGTTCAACCAGTATGCGCTCAGCAAGAATCCGCCATGGCCACGGTCCTGGCCCGCCTTCTGCTTCCCCGTCTTCTACTCTATGTGGCATATGTTCTTCTCGGCACTCGCCGCGTACCTTCTGGCATGCGTCGCGATGCCCAACGGCAAGGACCTGCCCTCGTTCGCGCAGCTGTGGCGGTATAAGCACGGACTGATCCCTATCGCGTGCTGTACAGCCATCAGCACCTGGCTAAACAACTGGAGCTTCACCCTCGTCTCCCTCTTCCTCAATCAAGCGATCCGTGCCATGGGGCCGCTGCCCACGGTCGTATTAGAGTACATCATCATCGGGCGCAACCCGGGCGCGCCGATCGTGGCGTGCGTGGGCTTCATCTGCATCGGCTCGATCCTCTCATGCGCCTATCGCTTCCAGGAGGCGTACATAGCGCCTCCGGACACTAGCGGCTTCGACGATGTGTGGCTGGGCTTCGCGATGGTGTCCATCTCCATCCTGCTCAGCTCGCTTCGTCCAGTGATCGCGATGATCCTGATGTCGGGCACCGAGACTCATCCAAAACTCGACCCGGCAGTGGTTCTCTTCTACGACTGCAGCCTCGCTTTCTGGTTCATGCTCCTCTATTGGACTGCCGGCCCCGAACGCGAGCCGAGCCTGGCGTACCTCGCCGACCCGGCCACGCGCTGGGTCGGTGTGCACGTGATCACCGTGGGCTCGTCGATGGCCTTCATGTACAACCTGGCGACCTACTACTACGTCAACCTCACCTCGGCAGTCACCGCCACAATCGGCGCCAACGCCGTCAAGATTACCCTGATCATCGTCGCCGCGATGCAGGACAATGACGTGCAGGACGTCTATACCTGGGCGGGCGTCGCGCTCGTCATCATCTCGATCGCCGCGTACGCTTATCTGACCATCGAAATCGCCGCTGCTGCTGGCGCGCCAGATGAAGACGCCTCGTTGGAGAAGCCGCCTGCTGTCGAGACCACGCCGCTACAGCCCGCGCCGCTCAAGTCTCCAGTACTTGGCCCACGCAACATGAGCGAACATGCCATGGCCCTGCTGACATGAACCAGCCGAGGGACAGGTTTTTGTGCGAAATCTGTGTCTACTTTCACAGCAGAAAGGTCATCAAAAAGTTTCGCCGCCGGGTGCATGGCTGCCGGGCGTTGACCAGTCCGCCTCCGAGCTCCACATGGCGTGCGTGTTAGCCGCGACCAAATCATCGTCGGGCAAGGCTGTTGGCTGCCATGGCGCGTCTACAAGTACTGCTTGCGTCGGCGCTTGTGCGGCGGTGCAGGAGCGGCAGCAGCGGCAGCGGGGGCTTGAGACAGGAGCAAATCAGAAATCCTCGGCTGGCAAGGATCGTGTGGGCGAGTCGCACGATAGCGAGGCCGTCGGCCTGCCTCTGGACGCGCAGTCTTTGTCGCTCTGGCTCGCAACCGAGCATCGCCGAGTGCTCTCCGCCATGCTCCTCTCGAGCTTGGACGGCAGCGCTCCTGACGCGACCCGATCGGCAGCCAAGGCGATCGTGCGATCGGAGACCCTCGAGCAGGCGCGAACGCTCACGATCGACCGATGGGGGAACCGCGCGCAGGCGCCGAGCGCCGAGACCTTGCAGCTGTGCATCGGCCTGCTGCGCACGCTCACGGAGCTGGCGGACTCGGGTGACGTGCTCGGAGGAGGCGGCGCGAGCGGCACAGGCAGCGAAGGCGGCGGAGGCACGACGAGAGGAGGCGACGGGGGCGATGCGGGCGGCGGAGCGGGCGGCGGAGCAGACGGCGGAGCGTGCGGCGGCATGCCGCAGGCGGGCTTCGTGCCTCTGCCGAGCGGCTTCCTACCGGGCGGCTTCGTGCCAGGTGCATCATACCGCGAGGGCGGTGCGGCGGTGGGCGCCGTACCGGGCGCTCTAATGCGCCCCAGCACCGAGGCAGAGTATGCTAGGCAGCTGCTACACTCGTCCACTGTCGTCAAGGACGCGTTGGCAGCCGGCGAGCTGCCCGAGCGACTGGTGGCGCTGTTGCACGCGCCGCTCGAGGGCCCCTTGCGGCTGCAGCGGCTGCAGCTCGATCTACGCTCGCAGGCTCTCGCGGCCGTGCGTTCGCTCTTGCAGGGGCCGACGGCGCCGCCGGCGCGGCCGCTGATGCTGCTGCGCGCGCTTCGGCCGGCTCTGGTGCGGCGTGCGCTCTTCCAACATCTGATGGTAGAGGGTCTTCCGCGCAGTAGAGCCTCCTCCTCCTCGTCGTCGACTTCGTTTGGGTCTTCGGGGGATGCCTATGCAGAGCAGCTCGCGATGACGCTCGCCGCGCTCACTACGGCGGTGGCTGAGCTTGCCGAGGCGGCGCCCGCGGCCGCGGCCCTCGCGGCGGCGAAGGCGGCGAGGCCCGAGCCCGAGGTGGCGGCGGCCGTGGAGGCGGCGATGAGCGCCGCGGCGAGTGCGGCAGAGCAAGCGGCAGAGGTGGCCATGCAAGTGAACACCGAGCTGGCAGAGCAAGCCGCTGCTGAGGCCGCCCTGTCGCCCGCCGCCAAATCCCCCGCCTCATCCCCCGCCACATCCCCCGCCACATCCTCTTCCGACAGGAATGGCGGCGGCGGCGGGGTGCTGCACTGGATCTTACTCGCGCTGTTGACCACGATCCCTGCTTTCGTTGTTTGGGAGGAGTCGGGGCGCACCTTGCCGCACGACGAGGTCATCCTGATCGGCATGATCTGCCTTCAAATCGCCTTCATCGTGCATGGCGCCACGCTGCGTACATGCGTGCGCCCCTCGCACGTGGCCGAAGCCGAGGGCACGTCAATGATGGATGCAATGATGCGGCGCGTCGTGAGCGTCCCTCTGCCCGTGGCATGCGCCACCTCCGCCGACGGCGCGCATGCGGCCCAGCGCCTCTGGTTCATTCTGCCCCCGGAGGCCGAGTGGCTGCTCGCGTCACCCGTAGGCGCGGCGGCGCTGCTGCGCTTCGTCGGGCGGGCGGGCGTGCCTCGCACGGGCCACGGCATAGCTCTTGGGACTCCCGGGCGCCATCCCGGGCGCACGCCACCCACAGCAGCGCTCTCGCTTCCTATTGGATCGGCAGGCGGCGGCAGCGCTGGCGGCGGCGGTACACGGGGCGGTGCTGGTCGCGCCAGCGGAAACGGCTCTGCTGCCCTCGACGCGTCCCTCGATCCCACTGAGGTGCTTCGCCGACTCGATAGGCTCGCGATCAACGTCGGACAATTGCATAACACCTTGCTCGGCCAGCTGCTGCAGCCCGCCCTCGCCCTCATCGCTCTTGTCGCCACCGTGCCTTCTACATACCACGGGAATCAGGGCGGCGGCGAGGGCGAACCTCCCTCGCTCGCTGGTGCGGACCCAACGGCCGTCTCGGCGCACCACTCGCGATTCGTACTTCGCCCGTGGTTCCTGCCCGACCCTGCTGCCCTCGGCGCCTCCGTTGCCATCCTCGGCGCCGGCGCGCTCGCCGCTTCGACCGCCGGCGCCGCCGCCCGAGCTCTCGGCGAGGACGAAGTCGCGTTACCGGCCACCGGACTCGTGTGTGGACTCCTCGGAGTGCTACTGCTACCCGTCCTCCTGGAGGCTTGGTGGCAGCCCCTACCGGCCGCCGTCGGTGGCGCCTCCGTCGGTGGCGCCGCCGCCGGCAGTAGCGCCGGCACCAGCGCCGGCGGCGCCGGGGCCGCCGAGGCCAACGAGCTGGGACTGGTACACTTTGCTTTCGTGCAGTGGGTGCGGCGGCAGGCAGCCCTGGCCGCACCGCGCCCGTCGGGGCGCGCGCCCGGTACTGCGCTCGCCCCGCACCCGGCTGAGCGCGCGGTGGCGGTGGCCCTTGGCCTGATGAGTGACTCCACACCGCAATACGTCTCCGCCGATCCGTACAACACCCAGAGCGCCGATTACGCCAAGCTGCGGCGCGCGCTGCTGCCGGCAGTGCGCCTGCGGCTGTGGGGAACCGACGAGGTCCAACGGACAGATAACCTCGCGGCGGTGGTGATCCCCCCTGGGGGGAGTCGCCCCTCCCGCCCGCCCCTCGGCAGCCGCCCAGCCGTCCATGAGAGCGCGTCAGCGGCGCTCGAGCGCCCCCTCGAGCCCGCAGTTCGCATCGTGGCCTCGGCCGACTTTCAGCATGCATACGACTCGTGGCGACGCTTTCCCTCCGCCAGCGGCTACGTCGAGGATGAGACTGGCCATGGCGGTGCGCAGCCGGCACAGGCGGCGGCGGTGGCGGCGCGGGAGACTTTGCATCAGTTCGAGAGGGCCGTCGCGGCGAGCACGGCGGCGGCACGTGCCGCGTCGAACCGGCTGCCCTCCCTCGCGGCCCTCGAGGCCACCTGCTTCCCCACATCGAGCGTCGGCCCGCCAAGTTTGAATGAGTCCCTTACCGGCTTCACCGGTGAGCTCGTCGCGCTCAGGTACGCCCTCGAAGCGCAGCACGACGCTCTCTTTCGAGCGAGCCAGAGCTGTTTGGTCTCGGGTAGCCATATCCTCTCGACCGCCTCCCGCGCCGCCGTGGCACCCAAAGTCGCCGCTGCTGGGATGGCGAGCACAGCGGCGGCCAAAGTCGCCGTTACCGCCGCCTTTGGCACTTGTGCGACGGCGGGCACCGCGAATGCGCGCAAGCTCGTCGAGAGCACGCCGCGCAGCAGCCGGAGATCATGGGGAATCCGATCTCATCGGGGCGAGATCCCCGAAGAGGCGCCCGGAAGTGGCGCGCCCGGTACGGCTCCTGCCTCGCGGCTGCTCCTGTCGGCTCAGAAGGAAGGGCCCGGCCGGCTGTCACGCAGGCCGTCACGCGCTCCGTCATTCTCCGTGGGTGTGGCGGGCGTCGCGGCGGGCAACACGGCGGGCGACACGGCGGGCGGCTTGGGCGGCGGCGGCAGCAGCGTCATCATGACTCTCGCTCCACCAACGACGGCGGGTCGGTGCGCGGTGAGGGGTCTCGACTTTAGCAGCACACCCGCGGCCGTACCGGAGCCTGCATCCGCGTACAATCCGGCCTCAACGCTGCCCGCGACGATCGGCTCGACGATGGGCGCCACCCAGGCTGCCCCATCGGCTGGCTCCCTCCTCGGGACCCTCCTCGCCACATCCCCCGCCACCCTCTCCGCCACCCTCCCCGGTACCCTCCCCGCCACTGCCACCCTCCCTGCCACCCTCCCCGCCACCCTCCCTGCCACCGCTACCCTCCTCGCCACCCTCCCTGCCACCGCTACCCTCCCCGCCACTGCCACCCTCCCCGCCACCCTCCCTGCTGGCGGGCTCGAGGCGTTCGACACGCGGCTGGCCATGGACAACGGCGACGCTGACAACGACGACGACGACGACGACGACGACGACGAAGATGACGACCCCGAATTGATCGCGGCAGACGTGATCGCTGCCGAGGTATGGCACTTTTTCGACGGCAACGGGCAGCAAGGCCCCGTCTCGGCCGCAGACCTCGCGACGCGGCGAGCACAGGGGCTGCTCACGGCCGGAGCCGCGCCCCTCTTCTGGCGCGAAGGGCTCGAGCAATGGGCGTCGCTCGAGGAGCTCCCAGAGCTGCTCGAGCTCATGAATGCGGCCGACCAGGTGTGAAACTTCCGGGTGTCAAACTTGGGAGCTCATAAAATCACACACATGTTCGACATGAATAGTTGATCTTGGGATGTCGTGCTCACCAGGCTGCTTGTTTAGTTTGATGAATTGAACTCATTAACCTCCGCGTTCGAGCGAGTGCCCATGACGGCGCCCCGCCGGACTTGCCGAAGATCGGAAGAGAGAGAGAGCGCTAATGCTCCTGTGCAAACGAGAGCCGCGCGCCGCGACGGCCAAGGCCGCCAGCCGCGCGAAATCGCATCCTCGTAACAATGTTACTTCGAGGGCTGACCGTGTTTGCAGGAGCGGGCGGCTTTCTATTCGGCTACAACCTGGGCGTCATCGCAGGGGTACTCCCACTGCTACGCAACGACACCAACCTCGCTCTCGATGACACGATGACGGAGCTCATCGTTGGCCAGGCCAAGGTTGGCGCGGCACTCAGCGCGCTCATCGGGACGTGGGTGCTGCAGACCCGCGGGCACGTCACGGTCTTCTGGGTCGCCGGCCTCGCCTTCGTCGCCGGTCCTATCCTCGTCGCCGCGGGCTCGTCGCACTGGGTGATGGTCGCTGCCGGCCGGCTGCTTACCGGCGTGGCCCTCGGCCTCTCGGCCGTCGCCTCCCCAACGTACCTCGCCGAGGTGACGCCCGCGCGATCGCGCGGCTTCGTCATCAGCATGTACGATCTCATGCTCACCATGGGTGCGCTCACGGCCGCGGGCGTGAACGCGTTGCTGCAGGTACAAGAGGTCGTCGACTGGTTGGACGCCAACCGTATAGCCAACGTGGTGCTAGAGCCTTGGCGGATCGCGTTCGCGCTGCCCGGTCTGGCTGCGCTGCCTTACTTCCTGTGCAGCCTCTGCCTGCCCGAGACGCCCGCATTCCTCGCGCAGCGTGGTCAGATAGACGATGCACTCGATCTACTGCGACGGCTGCATGGCAAGGCCGCGTCGGCGAGCGCGGCGTCGAACGCGGCGTTCACATCGACATCGGCGGCGACGCCGACGGTGCAGCGGCTGCCATCGGCTGCACAGCTGGTGCCGCCGCATCTCAGTCCGAGCTACCAGCTGCCCGTGCCGGTACGGACCCCCTCTGCGCCTCGATCGATCTCGGGCGCGAGATCGATCGAGGGCGCAGAGCCGCCGCCGCGCTCGCCGTTCACGCTGCCGCCACTGCCGCCGCCGCCGGCCTCGCCGCCCAACCGTCCCGACGTGTTACAGGCCGCCTCACCGCCCGTCTTGCCGTCCATCTCGCCGCCCGCCTCGGCCCCCGCGGCGAGCGCACGCGGTCCAGGTCCATCAGCGCCGTCGTCGCCGCCAGCCTCACCGCCGTCACCACTCCTGCAGCCCCAGTCGCCGGCGCTGCCGCCGCGGACGTTTCCGAATCGGATGGAGTACCCAGAAGGCCGTTGGGATCGCGGCGCAGCCAGCCAGGTCTCCCCAGCGCAGCCCTCATCAAGCCTCATCAGCCCTCACCAGCCCTCATCAAGCCGCCAAGCTTCTGGCAGCTTACCACAGCCCTGTTGCAGCAGCTTACCACAGCCCTGTTGCAGCAGCTTTCCACAGCCCTCGTCCTCGAGCAGCTTTCCACAGCCCTCGTCCTCGGGCGGCTTTCCACAGCCCTCGTCCGGCGGGTTCCACAGCCGGGGCCACAGCCGGCAGTCGTCGCGTGGGCTTGAGCCGTCCTGGGGGGACGATACCCTGATGACAGGCTCGCCCGACGTGACCGTGGACGGAGGTCAGGGCAGCAGTCTGATGCGATACACGTGCGCGTCGAGCAACGCTTCGATGACTGAATTGCCGCTCACGGCGAGTGCGGAGCGGCTGCAGCGGCTAGTGGAGGAGGAGCAGCAGGAGGAGCTCAAGTTGCGCTGCACGACCTCGCGGGCGGCCGACGGTGAGTACACAGCATGGGGGTGCCTGATACGGCGCGAGCGCTTCGGCTTTATTCTGGTGCTCGCGCTCGCGGCAGTCAACCAAGCCAACGGCGCCTCGTCCGTGCTCAATTACTCGACGACGCTTCTGATGAGTTCCCTCTTCGAGGTACCCGTCGAGCTAGCGGTTACGCTCTCGCTCCTCCTGCTCTCGACGAAGCTACTCGGAGTCATCGCCTCACTGCTCCTCGCCGGGCGATGCGGCCGGCGCATGCTCGTGCTCGCGGGCGCGCTCCTGACGGCCGGATGCCTCGCACTCGCCGCTGGCGCGTGTGCCTATGGCTCGCTGGCCGGAGTGCTCGTTGGTCTCTTCGGGTTTGTCCTCAGTTACGGGCTCACGCTCGCGCCAACCTTGCATCTGCTGCTAGCGGAGCTCTTCTCGCCGACCGCCCGGCCGCTCGGCGCGTGCCTCGCGACAGCGCTCTCCTTTAGCGCTGGCGCCGTCGTCGACCTGAGCATGCTCAGTTTGGTGGATGCTCTCGGCTGGTCGATCGTGCTGGGTCTTCTCGGATGCGTCTGCCTGCTAGGCGGCCTGCCGGTGCTGCTGCTGCCCGAAACGTGCGGCAGGACGCTGTCGGAGATCCAGAGCCTCCTCGCAGCGCGCCGAACCAGCGGCAGCTGTCATCCGTGCGGCGGCGCTGAGGAAGGCGAGCGCACAGCGCGCCTCGCGTCGCCCTTGTACGACGCGCAGGGGCAAGATCTCACGAAGCGGGCGAGCTCTGCGCTCGCCCTGTCTTTGTGACGACCGATTAGATGCCGCATGCCCAAGGACAGAACCACTGAGAAGCCGCACCAGATCACTGCACAGCCACAGGTCGGTCGTGCCAAAGACTTTCATGCTTCAAGGCTTGGTTATCGCAACGCACGGCCACAGGGGGGATGTTACCACAAACACGTCTTTGCCGATCTTATTTGCCGATCACTCCGCCTGCGTCTCGCAACCGGTAGACGGTTTCAATTATAGGTTTCAAGACCGATTAGGCATCGACGTCAAAAAGAAGGTTACTGGCGTGAATTTGGTTAGGTCCGTCCATCAAAACTTAACATACAATCATGGTTCACGCACGACATGTGGCTCATGATCACAGCGTCACACAGCGTAAGTCTTACTAACAGACCGTCGAGACTGTGTACGACAGATAACGAGGTACGAGAGGACCGGACAGTGACGGAGCCGAGCCGAGCGGCGTCGCTCCGAGATGCGAGAGCGAGTCCCGCCTCGCCGTTCATTGCTGTTCCATAGGCTGTTCCATGGGCTGTTCCATAGGCCATATCGTCGCGCCGCGCGAAAGCGCGAGACCGAGAGCGAGTCCCGGGGGCCGGCGCGTGCGCATGCGCATCGTACCGGTGCCCGCAAGCAGCTGGGCATTTGCGGCGGCCGGGCACCTCACCATCCCTTCTCCAAAGAAAATAAAACGTTGAGTAGCAGCGCATTGCGTTTAGCGCTTCTTTGGGCGCTCTCATACCCATATTTGGGTCTGCCTGGAGTCCTTTTTGGACGCGATTCCCGTCGGAGGGCGTCAGACCCTTGCGCGACATCGCAGTCGCCCGCACACGCACATCGCTCACGCCTGAAGAAATGCTTGCAGGGTGTGTGTTTTTGCTCACGGCTATCGTTGCGATGCCCACCGGCGACTCGTCCGGGCGGCTTGCTCAGCTTGAGCCGGCTCCGCTTGAGAAGGCGTCGCCGTCGAGGCCAGAGCTCAAGGCCGCGAAACGCGAAGTGAAGCTCCACCTGTACGACCGGAATGTGTGGAGCATGAGCGCAAACTCAAACATGCTCCTCGCAATGACCCTAGGAGGCAAGCTCCGTATACTTGCCGATTTCCTGCTCGACAGTGCAGGCACAGGCGTACCTATCGACGAACAGACTCTTGCGTATGCGAATCACGTGAGGGGCTTGACCGACGCTCAGATTTTGGACGAGGCGCACACCGACGCCGTCAAAACTACCTTTGCGGAAGGAATGCTGCTCATGACCACCGATGAGGGTGAGGAGCGGGGCCTTACATTCACCGAGGAAGACATAGACAGGCTCTCGGGCACGTACCACTACAGTGGCGGCGGCGACGGCGCTGACCGGCTGGACCTTGGTGCCGCGGTCTCCCCCCCCTCCCCCAGTGCGTCGAAGAAGGAGAAAAGCGTCAAAACCAAGGCGGCCGTCATCTACGCAGACATCCCGTGCGCAGCCCTCAAGTGGGACCCTCAGTTGGGCTTCAATGGGCCTACTACGGTGCCCTACTGCTTCGACCCGAATATCAACGATGGGTAAGGCTGCCTTGAACGAACGCACGCGCATCCCTGCCGACGCTCATCCGGCTGGCGTGATCTTTGTTTTTCTCTCTCTCTCTCGCTCGCTCTCTCTCGCTCTCGCTCACCGAATGCGATCCGTTGGATCTCTCTCCTGTGTGCGCAGGCGCAAGCAGGCCGTGTATCAGGCTATCAATAAGATTGCCGCGGACGGCCTGTCCGACTGCATCGGCTTTCAGGAAGTGACGTGTACTAACACGACTCAGAAGAAGATCCGATTCAAAGTGGTCGACACAAACTCATGCCACGCAGCGTGTGGCGCAGTGGAGACCGAGGTCAACCTGGGCTGGTGCGACTCCGTCGTGTACCTCGGCTCGATCATCCACGAGATCGGCCACGCGGTCGGACTGGGGCACGAGCACAAGCGGCCCGACCGCAACCAGTACATCACGGTGAACTTTACTAACATCACTCCGGACTGGGTATCACAGTATTCGATCGACCCGGACATGAATATGGCGCAAAGCTACAATTACAACTCGCTCATGCACTACCCTAGCGGCTGCACCGGGACCAGCCCGTCAACATGCCAAATCACGCAGCCGGCGGGCACGCCGCCCATCGGCCGCAGTTCGGGCGGCTTCGACGCGAACGACATGGAGCAGATCCGTGATATCTACGAGTGCCGCACGCGCCCGCCAGGCCCGCCTCCCTCGCCATCGCCGCCGCTCCCTTGCGTGAACTCCCCTAATACCGGCTTCAACTCGCCATTTAACACTTGCGCGTCCCTCGCCCCCTTTTGCAATCACGCCGAGTACGGGCGGACGATCCGTTACGAATGCCCCGTCACGTGCTGCGTGGGGACCTGCTGCAGCCCCCCCGCAGTCGCGCCGCCAGGCGGGTTCAGCCCGCCATCGCTACGGCCGCCGCCGGCGCCGGCGGTATCGCCGCCGCGTGCAAGCCCGCCATTGCTACGGCCGCCGCCGGCGCCGGCGGTATCGCCGCCGCGTGCAAGCCCGCCATCGCTACGGCCGCCGCCGCCACCGCCGCCACCGCCGCCGCCATCGCGACGGCCGCCGCCGCCGCCGCCGCCACCGCCGCCGCCGCCGCCGCCGCCGCCGCCATCGCGACGGCCGCCGCCGCCACCGCCGCCGCCGCCGCCGCCGCTGCCGCTGCCATCGCTATCGCCGCCGGTTGCAAGCTGCCCAGCAGGG
>ENA-UOXK01000435-UOXK01000435.1-mixed-culture-metagenome-genome-assembly--contig:-NODE-435-length-32115-cov-45.484810_pt1 | contig 32115 bp, 16 predicted proteins | sample MGYA00238160_ERZ761638 | MGnify/ENA primary metagenome ERZ761638 (study PRJEB28912, sample SAMN08777098) | mixed culture metagenome | isolation source: Freshwater growth medium | place: USA...
TGATGTTCGCTGCCCAAAATGGCCACGAGCAGGTCGCTCTCGTCCTGCTCGAGGCAAAGGCGGACCCAAATAAGGCACATTCCGACGGCAAGACCGCCTTGATGTTCGCTGCCCAAAATGGCCACGAGCAGGTCGCTCTCGTCCTGCTCGAGGCGAAGGCGGACCCAAATAAGGCAATGTCCGACGGCTGGACCGCCTTGTTGCTCGCTGCCCAAAATGGCCACGAGCAGGTCGCTCTCGTCCTGCTCGAGGCAAAGGCGGACCCAAATAAGGCACATTCCGACGGCAAGACCGCCTTGATGTTCGCTGCCCAAAATGGCCACGAGCAGGTCGCTCTCGTCCTGCTCGAGGCAAAGGCGGACCCAAATAAGGCACATTCCGACGGCAAGACCGCCTTGATGTTCGCTGCCCAAACTGGCCACGAGCAGGTTGCTCTCGTCCTGCTCGAGGCAAAGGCGGACCCAAATAAGGCAAGGCCCGACGGCTTCACCGCCTTGATGATCGCTGCCCAAAATGGCCACGAGCAGGTTGCCCACGTCCTGCTCGAGGCAAAGGTGGACCCAAATCAGGCAATGCCCGATGGCATGACCGCCTTGATGTGGGCTGCCGAAAATGGCCACGAGCAGGTTGCTCTCGTCCTGCTCGAGGCAAAGGTGGACCCAAATCAGGCAATGCCCGATGGCATGACCGCCTTGATGTGGGCTGCCGAAAATGGCCACGAGCAGGTTGCTCTCGTCCTGCTCGAGGCAAAGACGGACCCAAATAAGGCAAAGTCCAACGGCTTCACCGCCTTGATGTTCGCTGCCCAAAATGGCCACGAGCAGGTTGCTCTCGTCCTGCTCGAGGCAGGGGCCTCGCTCAAGGTGGTGAGCATCGACAACTTCACAATGCTTATGGCGGCGAGCCTCGGCGGCCTGACAACGGTGCTCAAGCGCGTGCTCCCGCAATCGGACATCGACGCTGCTGTCGTCGCCTCGCATGCGACAGAGGCAGGCTACACTGCGCTCATGTATGCGGCGAAGGCGGGCCAGCAGCACTGCGTCCACATGTTGCTCAGCGCTGGCGTGCGTAAGGAAGTGCAGACCGCCACGGGCAAGACCGCGCTTTCCCTCGCTCGTGATAGTGGTCACACAGTGATCTGTGACTTGCTGTGCGCCCTGTGACGCTGTGACGTCATACAGCCGCTGCATTCCCAGGAGCCCTTTCCAATCCGGACAAATCAGGAGGGGCGCTCACCTTGCAATTCCTCCATCGCCTCTTTCGACCGTCGTTTTTATCGCTTTTCGGTCTCCACAGGCTGTCGTCGTGCAGCCACCGGGCGCCCAGATCTCGATAAAATAGACTAACCGTCGAGCCGCTGTTCTTAGAAGATGTGTTCGTATGTTGTCAACCCGCTTCATAAGGGTCCATTTCTGTGAGCCGTCTGCGTCTCACGTCGCGCTCGCGGCGTGAGCTCGAAATGTTGATATTATGTTGATAGTCTTTCTCAGCAGATCCGTGTGAAGAGTATGTGAGCCGGAGCTTGCCGAACCCGAGAAAGCACAAACTCACCGTCGATACGGTGACTTTGGCAGGCGCGCTCCGTGCACCAGCGTGTCCCCAGACGCTCATCTTCGGCCGACCGAAGGCCACACACCGGCCCAAGGCAACGCACGCGTGAGCGCGGGCACGTACTCCCCCACCCCTCATATCACATTGGGGCCGGGAGGTGGAGTGAGCGTGGGGGGACCGCGAAGAAACTGAAACTGAAACTGAAACTCACAGTTGAAAAGGTCGTGCCTGCGTTCATAGCGGCAGGCAGAGCGGCGTCGCGGTTTGACGTGTCTGAAAATGCAAAGCCCATCAGACATCCAGAGCGTCTTGCTCGAGGCGGCACCGCTCGCGGCGGGACTCGAAGGCGCTGACTCAACGGCGCAGGACGACTCCATCCGCCGCCTTCTCGCCATCGCAGTCGCCCACATGGGCTCCGCAGACAGCCCTTTCACACGCCCTCCGTTGCCACCCGAGGAGGAGGTAGATGACGCCACTCTTTCCGCCGCTCGAGACCTCGCTGAGGCCATGACTCATCTGCGCCCACGAGACGGCACTGTGCACGTGGTGAGTGCGGACGCGGATGCGTGCCTGCGGTCCATCGAGATGTTGCAGAGTAGGCCGGGTGGAAGGCGTGCCTTGCGGCTGACTCGCGCGATTCCGTCGCTTGTCGAGACTCTCCCTTTGCTCGAGGCCGATGCGTTCGCGCGCTGGTGCGCCGCACTGACCGGCCTCGTGCGCGCCGACCCCGCATGCCGGGACGATGCCAACGAGGCAGGTGCTGCGAAGCAGGCATGCGTGGCCTTGGAAGTGTGGTCGACAAATGAGGCAGTGCATGCAAACGCCGAGGCACTGCTGCACTCACTAGCCTTTGAGAGGGCCGATGCGCCCAGTGCGTGCGCGCTGCCGCCACGCGTCCACCGAGAGGGCACGACGGAGGCGGCGGATGACGAGGAGCTGCTCGACCTGGCGGCAGCGTTCCAGCGGCAACGAGTGGCGGACGAAAGCTTGTATACCGTGGCACACGAGCTGCCGACGGGTGATGAGAGTAACGGTTGGCAGGAGCCGCCTGCAGACGAGAGCTCCCCCATGGGCGAGGCAGCTGCCATGGCGCCTGAGCCGTTCGCTCCGCCAGACGAGGAGCTGCCTCGGGGGGACGATGCGATGGAGGGCGAGGGCGGTCCGCTGCACACGCCCAGCGACCGGTGGGACGCCTTGATGACGACGGATGACGACGAGGGCACCGCGGCGGCGACGGCAGCGGCGGCGGCGGCGGCGGTTGCGGTGCATTGCGTCTTCGGTGGGACTCGCTGCTCCGGGATGCGAACGGCCGCTCTCCCCGCGTGTGGGCATCGGGTCGTGTGTGAGCACTGCCTGCTCGCGATTCAAGTGATGACGGAGCAGCTGACGCCGTTGGAGGCGTTCGCCGAGCCGCAAGGAGGCGTCGACGAGGGCTGTTCGTCCACAATGGGTGGGCTCATTCGGTCACTAAGTCGAGCATGGAACCCCGTGCTCTGCCCCGAATGCGCCAGGGAGCAGGTTGCTGACGCGCTCGACGTTGAACGCGAGCCTATCCCATAATTCTGAGTACCGAGCTACACGGCTCGGTGAAGCACGCGCGACGGATGTTCGTGTGTGTGCGTTAATACGCGTGGTCAGGGACAGTGCGCGCCACTGCGCGGGGACTCAGCATGCTTGACCAACCGCACATCAAACCGCACACTACTCATCCGGAGCTCACACTAGAGTACGACTGAGTGCGATACAGCACAGCACGCGCATGCAAAAGCCGTTCCGGCGGGCAGTGCTCATGCGGTCACATGGCCACCGACCGTGAGGCGCGCTCCTGTCTACATCTTTCAGGTCCAGGCTCCAGGGGCGGATGCACCATCATGAACGCCATGCGATTGCCCAGCGAGTCCTGCGCTACCGGCCACCGTTCATGTGCAGCAGCTCGTCACATGCGCAGCATGTGCAGCAGAAGCTGCTGCTTGAGACATCGGAACAAAGGGTTGCTGGCTCGGTGGGGACCAAAGACGCGCCGGCATGTTTGGGAGGACCGTCGGCTTCGAGATCTTCTGGGCTACGTTTGTCTTCTCCAGCAAGTCTACGGGTGGTTTCGAACGCAGGAGCGGCTTGGCCTTGGCAACCCGAGCGGCGTACTCGTTATCCTCGATCGTGACCTTGACGGGCCTGATCCAAGCAGCACCCGTCTGGAAGCGGGCCAGTCGTGTAAGGCGGGGGTCGTGTATGGCCGCGTTAAACGCCGACGGAAGCATTCCAAAGGTCGAGGCAGCATGGTGAGGCAGCATGGGAAGTGCGAGCATGACCGCGCGTAAGGGGCTCTGCCCGGCCGTAGTTGCCGTAGATGGACTGGGGGCCGAGTGGGACCAAGCGCCGATCGGCAGAGGTCGCAATCAACGATTTGACGACATTGACGAATCTAACGGAAGCTGTGGTAACAGAGCAAAAACACAGGGAAGGCGGGATAACACGGGACACACGGATCACACGGATCACACGGATCTCGCAGACGAACCCGTATCACTCACGGAATACTGCCAAAAGGTGCGCGCGCTACCCAGACATCCTCCTTGTTCAAGCTGTAGATTGCCCAGAAGCCTTCGAGCCCGGGCACCGTGAGCGCAAGGCCCTGGGGATACTGAACACCGCCCTGCTTGGAGCCACCCTTGTGACGAAACACACAGCCAGAAGGCTGGTGCGGACCCTGGTAGACGGCGAGCTGGCACGAGGTGAGGGCGCGAGCTGTCGCCCCAAAGGCCTGGCCGTCGACGGACGTTGAGAGGAACAGAGGATCACGGACTGCAAAGGGCATCGCATTCGAGAGCAAGTAAACCCTGCCGTCTGGAAGTCTGCCGGCGTTGAGGTTCGAGTTGTCATCCGAGATGTTGATGGGCACAGGCGGCGTCCAGCGGCCTCCTGGCTCGCGTACGCTTGCCGCGAGGCTAAGCTTGCTGAGCTGTGCAGCGCGGCGACGGTACAAGATCACATCGCCGCGCCCGCCAGGCACCTCATAGTGTGTAAACTCGTTCGAGTCGTCCGAAGCGTTCGATGGCGCCCAGCAGCCGTCTGTGCACGCCTCGCATTTCCAATTGCCGGTCGTCTTCGGATCGGGACAGGGACGCACTGCAGCGTTGGACAGCAGCGCCATGTCCGATTGCACCGTCTCGGGCATCTGGTCCAGGGTGCGCACACCGTGCGCTGCCGACGCGTCAGCAAAGCCGGGCGGGATGCTGGGAGTTGCCCAAAAGGTTGGGCCGAACTGGCGCAGCCCTGGCATGACCTGCCGCAGCAGGAGCGTCTCACGCCCAAGGCCGGGCGCCTTATCGCTGATCGGGTAGACGTTGAATTGGATCGGGCTGGCGGCGACGTAGGCGCTGCCATTCAGATGGAGCATCGGCTCTGCAAACAATGCCGCATGGTGGGCTGCCGAAGACATGTTTGGAAAGAGCTCCTCAGCTGATAACCAGGAGATACCATCATTCGATTGACTGTAGAGAATGCGCTGGCCCGGTTGGTCCTCGTCAACCGGCGAATTCTTCCACCATGCAAAGAGCGTGCCACGATGCTCGTCAAGCATCGGCATGTGGTTGTAAGTGCCATTTGCAGTCGTGGCGAAGAAGATGCGGCTGACGGAAACGTTAGGAGTGTATGGCACGCCACCGTGTGGCAGGAGCGGATCCAGTCGCGGGGCGGCCCAATACGGAGAAGACAGCGTCAGATGTGAGTGTGCGAACATCCAAGTCCCCATGTTGTTGATTGCTTTTTGATAGTCGACACAATTGGACTGTGAAGGGTGTTGATTACAAACATTGGCTGTGAATTTGGTATTTGGTGCAACGTGTGGAGGCGAGGTTGCTATCCCAGGCCACTCTCCGCCCTCCCTCTCTCAGCGCCGCTTCGCAATGGGAGTTGCATGTGCAGTTGTATACGCTTCTTCTTCGAAGGAATCAGACGTACATTGTAAGTCCTGATTGTTGGACTCCGGGACACTGCACACTCGTGAAACTCGAGGCACGAGGGACCGTGGACGACGGTAATTTGGGGCGCAATTTGAGCGACTGCCCGTCGCTGCAGGGCACACACACTGCCGAGGCGTGCCTTCTTCGTATCCTTTCTGGAAAGACGACCGCCGTCGTGCATGTTCTGCGGCGAGGGCATACTCTCGAGTCCCGTGGCCTTCATAGCGGTCGGCTGAGGCAGAGCTGAGGCAGAGCTCGTGAGGCGCGCTCGGAGGCGTGCTCAACATGCTGGCTCCTGGGCTCCCACCGTCACGCCGGCAGGAAGATGTACCCTGCTTGATCCGTGAGCCTCTTGAGATCATGCGCTTTTGCTGGTGGCTCAGCTCCTCCATCGCCGCACCTCTTCCATCGCGACCGCGATCCGTGTGCGCGGTCTCTCGTGCCCTCCGACAATGAACGTGGGGATCGTTGGCGAGGTGCTGACAGCGGCCATCTCGGTCGCAGTGGGCGAGGCAAGCACCGGCCAGAGGAGGCGGATGGCGACGAGGGAGACCACGAATAGCAAGGCACTCGAGGCGAAGACGGAGACGGCACCGAGGCTCGCGTAGCCTGTTACTGCCCAAAAAGGACCCACGATCCGCGCGATCGCGCCCACGGCAAACATGATGCCCATCCACGCGCCCTGAGGCCGCTCACCAAGCAGCTTGCCTACCATTGAGAGACACACGCCTCGGCCGAAGGGGAAGGCGACGGTGACCAGCCCAAAGCTCAGCCCAAACTGGCCGAAACCCATCGTGGCTCGGGGCGGGCCGGTCAGTCCCGAGCCATTGGGCGGCACCAAGAGCCCCGAGCCATCGGGCGGCACCAAGAGCCCCGAACCATCGGGCGGCACCAAGAGCCCCCAGCCATCGGGCGGCACCATGAGCAACCAGCCGGCCGCCGCAAGCATGCACGAGCTCGCGAGCAGCGTGCGGTCGCCCACCAGAGGAGCGGAAGGGCCGCGGGCGCGAGTGAGGATGGACATGAGCATGGCGCAGAGGAGGTTGGCGACGCCCGCGGCGGTGAACAGCAAGTTGGTCTCAATATCATCCCACCCAAACCAGTCCTGTGCGCGTGAAGGAGATAGCGAGGGGCACGAGCGAAGAAGGGTGAGGACTTCTGAGGCGGCGCGAGGCTGTTCGGAGTTGAGCGGCTCGATGCACCTTGACGAGCGGCGTTGTGATCGTCTCTTGAATTGCAAAGCCGTTGAAGTGGACGAAGAAGATGACGATGCACGCCCATACGGCCATCGTCGCAGAGCTGCTCAGCGTGTCCGCGCCCGGAGCCGGGCTGTCTTCGGCGGCAACAGTACTCGTACTCCCGGGCGTCGACAACTCAGGGAAGCCGAAACTGGTGGAGAGGAACATGCTCGTGTTGAGTACGGCGACGACCCAGCCCTGCTTGGTGAACGAATTGAAGAGAAGAGCGCCCACCGCAAAATCGGGCGTCTGCGTCACTGCGGCTCCCAGCGCAGGGCCGAAGATGAAGCCGAGGCAGGCGAACGTCGACAGTTGCGACGTGAGGCTGGTGCGCTCCTCAGGCGGAGCGAGGATGGCGAAGCAGGACTGCTCAACCGCCTGCTGGCCGCCGGAGCCCACACCCTGCAGAAGCCGCGCCAGTAGCACGACCGTCGGCCCGAGGTCGCTGCCTATTCGGTGGACGGCATCCGCGAGAGCGTAGGAAACTGAGCCGCTCAGGCTGATTAGCGCGCACAGCTGCATCGTACGTTTCGCACCCAAGTAGTTACTCAGCGCTCCGAGCGCCATCGATCCGAGCGCCTCGCCCACCGAATAGGCAGCGACCACACTAGCATACAGCTCAGCCGAGGCCCCCATCCCATCAAGGTACAGGAACAGGGACGGCATGACGATTGAGAAGGAGATGCAGGCGAAGAATACGTTGACGAAGAGGATGAGCTTCCACGCGACGCAGCTGCCGGGCGTCGCGGGTGCAGCCGGTCGCAGCAAAGACTCATGGAGGTCGCTCTTCATGAAGGTCCCCTCGCCGGCGGACACGGTGATGCCGTGAGATTTTGATGCCAAATGCGGCAAGTTTATTAAGCAAGTTTCGGCGCCAGCGGGTCAACCAAACGGGAGTTTGCCGTTCTTCATGCGCAGGCACAGTTAGTTCGTAGTCTCCCGCCTTGCTTGCCATCATGTTGCTTAGCCGCTCGTGGATCGTCTTCGCCGTACCGGTACATGCCAGAAATGCAGGCAGCACTCGTGGTTTGAAGGCATAATCCGAGTTCAAAGACGTGTTTGAAACATCGGGCCGCATGCATGCAATGCAAAACCTTCCGAGAGTGCCGTTCTTGAACGCAAAATGAGAAATGTGGTGTATCGGTCAAGGCGATGTCCAAACCCGCCTCGTTGCTTGCACTGCCACTAACCCCGAGATCACGTGTCGAGGAGCTCAAGCGCCAACTCAAGGCCAAGACTGAAGAGATGGCAGTCCACCAGGAGCGCCTCGATGAGACGAACACGCGCATTGGCGAGCTGCAGCTGCAGAAGCTCATGCTCATTGTTAATCAAGCTGTCGAGGCATCTAGTCCATCCGATCCAGTGGCGAAAAACACCGCCGATCGATCGGTCGCGTGTCGCAACGACGCTCAGTACTCGGCTGCGCTCGACGCGTTGATCGCCCGTTTCCGCCATCAGCTCGTGACACTGCGGAACGCGGCTTCCGAGACCCTCAAACATGGTGCCGCCAAGGCGTCGTTCGCGGCAGATGTTACAGCAGCATGGGCCAAGGTGGGCGACAGCATGGACATTGAGGCCAAGGAGATCGAGGTCGAACGTCTCAAAGAGGAGATCCGAGCTCTCAGTCAGGCTGCCATCAAGCACTTGAGCAACATCACGTGCATCACGCGCCCGACGACAGCTGACGAGCTAGACCAGTCAATTTAGTGTTAGACCAGCCGGCAGCATGCGCGTTGTAGGATGAGCGAGATCGGTAGATGTCGAGGCCGCAAGCCCGCAACGCCGCATAGGCCCTAACCGAACCCATAGCGCACTGACCCGACCGGACCGGCGTCGGCGCACCCCACGGTGCGCGGCTCGCGCGGCACTCTTTCCGGACTGTCTCCCCGTCGTTCACTCACCTCGCATGAATGTTCGAGGCGGGTGGGACTGAAGCTGTAGGAAGGAATAGCGTTTATTTACGGCCAAAACCCCAAATTTCCTAGCGGTGGCCGGCCCGCCCGCCGCACCCCCCATGAGGCACTGCTTGCGACCTCCGGGCCGAAAGCTGGCACAAAACCGTTAACGAAACCTCGGCTGCGCCTTTGCTCTTCGACGACGCACTCCGAGCGCGCGCTCAGAGTTTCACGCGCGTGGCAATGAGCGCGCCCGCGGCGGCGCCCGCGAGCGCCATGACGAGCATCAGCCCATACGGCGGGCTGTGTGGTGAGGCGGCGGCGGGCGAGGCGGCGGCGGTAACTGCAGGAGCGGGCGCGGAGGCGGCGTCCGCGGGCTTGCCGCCCACGTAGATGCCAATCTCCTTGTGCAGGTCCGAGAAGGCAGAGACAGCCTGGTCGTCGACGTAAAAGTCGGCGACCGGCTTTCCGAAGCAGAGCTCGTGGTATGGGATCTTGTGCTTCGTCAACGAGGCGAGAGTCGCAGCGGCCACGTCAGCAACCGCCGCGCCGACGGAGCCGCCGCTTGAGGCCATACCGCGCTCAGTGAGCAGGATGATCGTGTGCCCCTGCGCATGCAGCGCGCGCAGGCAGGCCACATTGTCCTCGATGGGCACGCAAGTAGCGTAGTCGCCCGGTATGCTCGGCGCGGCGAGCAGGGTGCAGTCCAAGTCGAAGCACACGCGCAGCGGCGTGACGCGTGGCGGCAGCTGCGCCACAGACCACGTCTGCAGCTGCGTGGGCGTGCCGAGCACGTGCATACGCCCAGGGTCGATCTGCAGCGCCGTGAACGTCGCCCCTTCCCTGATCATCGCCGCGATCACCCCCGACGTGTAGTACTCGCCCACGTTGTCTTGTGAGAGCTGGGTCGAACCCGCGTCGAGGAGCGCGGTGCACTGCGCGAGGAGCTCGTTGCCGTCCGAGAAGCAGTAGCAGCCCGTGTTCGCGTTGTCCGAGATCTTGACCTTCTCCTTCACCTGCGAGATGCGCCGGCTCTGCGCGTCGAAGACGATGTAGGAGTAGAGCGGCTTCGGCTGCGTGTCCTCAAAGTAGAAGACGCCGTTGGAGGTGGCGCTGATCGCACGGTAGGTCGAGACGATGTCCTCGTCGTAGAAGCAGTCGCCGTCGACGAGCATCACCGGCTGCGAGCGCAGCCGCTTGGGCAGCCCACGCAGGCCGATCTGCACCGTCTCGGCCGCGCCACGCGTCGGCCCGGGCAGTTCAACGAGCTGCAGGTTCGGGTACTTCCCGCGAGTGAGCTCCCAGAATTTGGGCGACATCCAGCCTGGATTGTACACTATGACGAGGGTGTCCTTTGGCCCGAGCTTGAGCGAGTCGAGCACCCGCAGGATCATCGCCTTGCCCAGCACGGAGATGAACGGCTTGGGCATGCTGTAACCCTCCTGCGGATGGGTGTCGCGACCCGCGGGTCAGCTCGCGCGTAGGCATGGGCAGAGAGGGCGTCGAGCGCGTGCGGCATACCTTTTGGAAGCGGCTCCCGATGCCGCCCAGAGGGATCATGACAGTGAGAGGGAGGGGATCGCTCATCGTGATGCGAAAAGTCGGCGCGTCCCGCGTCGTGTCGAACACCTTTCCGAAGAGCTCCTTCGCAGCCTTCTCGCCTTCCGCCGCCATTGGCAGACCGCTTTGGTTCGCGTCTTGGCGCCCAGACGCCGCCGCGGTCGCCCTCTACCTCGTCCTCCCTCGCGCCGCGCATCTCGCTCCTGGTGTGCGAGAGCTGCATGCCTCATGATGCCTTGGCTCTCCGTCCTCTGCATAGGCGGCGGGGTGCCTCATATGTCCCTGCCATCCATGGTCGTGAGGATTCGCTCAACGACACGGCATGACGAGCGACATGTCGACCGGCACAGGACGCGCGCTACACCGGACGTACCGGACATGACAAATACAATTGTAATACCGGCCATCGCTTTAAGCCGTCCAGGAAAAGTTCAACCTATGCCAAGTACAAGTTGATCACGAGGCTTCACGATTGGGCCCCTTTCGTTCATTTCTCTTGTGAAGAAGTTTGTGAAGCCCCGGCCTAGTTGGCGGCTTTTCACCGTCTCTCTGCCGATGGACAGCAGCGAGGAAGAGGCGACACGGATCTGTGTCGCGGCTGCTGCGCGCACGCTCGCTCCCGATAGCAGCGAAGAAGAAGAAGCCGCCACCGTGCCGGTAGTTCCTGAACCCGGAGGCAGCGCAGGCACTGCGACCGAAAGAACAGGTGAACACAGCTTCGAGGTCGACCGAGTGCTCAAAGAGCGTGTGCGCAAGGGCAATTCCGAGTTCCTGATCCGTTGGACGAGCTACGGTCCCGATCAAGACTCCTGGGAACCGCGCAGCAACGTCGATAATTCCGCCGTCGCAGAATTTCGCCGGCGGAGACGCGAGCAGCAGCAACAGTCGCAGCAACAGTCGCAGCAGCAGTCGCAACGGCAATCAAAGGAAGGTGGCAAACCGCGTTTGGCCGGCGCTCATCAGTCGGCCGCCGGAGGCGCGCCAAAGCGTGCTCGTGCACCATTCACGCACACGTGCGACAGCAGCGAGGAAGAGGCGACGCGCAACGCTGAGGCGGAGCGTGAGCGTGCGCTCAAGCTGGCGCCTCCCAAGCGTCCATCGGTGGGAGCCCAGCCGGCCGTGGTCCTCGACAGCAGTGACGAGGAGCTCGCAGCGGCCGCCTTAGCGGCGGAGCGCGAGGCGCGCGAGGCGCGCGAGCACGAGCCGAGCCGCGCGCGGAAAGGCTCTGCGCCGGCCGCCTCCTCGATCGTAGAGCGCGTTAGGGTGCACTTCGCGCCCTCGACCGAATCGCCTCCCCAATCGCGCGAGCGCCTGCACAAGCGCGCCCGCTCCTTATCCGATGCGTCGCTCGAGGGGGCTGGCAAGCCGCCAGCCACAGCCGCGTGCCGGTCGTCGGCGGGGGCACCACCGAAGCGCCAGCGTGCCGCTTTGGCGACGCCTTCCGTCGCGGCGGCGGCGGCGGCGGTGGTGGTGGAGGCGAAGCGCAAGGCGAACGAAGCCGAGAAGGAGGCAACGGGGGCAGCGGCGGCACGAATGGCGCTGGCGCCGCCGGACGTCATGGCATCCTCGGCGCCGCCGGATTTCATGGCATCCTCGGCGTCCGTTGCCGTAGGCACAGTTCCCTTGCCGCCGCCCGAGACGGCGCCGTTGCGCCAGCCGCGGCGAGGCGGTTCTGGCCAACGGGCGGCGGCGGTGGCGGCGGCGGCAGCGGCGCGCGCCGCAGTGGCTGCGGAGGAGTCCACGGAGAGCTCGGACCCAGAGGATGAGGCGGACGAGGAGCCGGAGATGGCGGCACAGGCGGCGCCCGTTACGGCGCTTGGGGCGCGCAAGTGGCTCGATGCGCGTCCTCCTGGGCGTCTTCCTGGCAGGGGCTACCGCGTCATCGATAGCAGTGACGAGGAGGCAGAGGCGAAGGCGGCTACGGAGGCGAAGGCGGCCGCGGAGGCGAAGGCGGCCGTGGCTGAGGAGGCGATGTCACTGGAGGAGATGGTCGCCGCACAGGACGCCGAGAAGGCGGCGGCGGCTGTGAAGAAGGCGGCGGCAGCTGCTGAGCACGAACGAGGAAAGTGCATTGGCGTGGTGCCAAATCGAAAGCGCGCTGGCGGCTCGCGCGTTGTCCTGAGCGACGACGAGGCTGACGAGACCGCCTTCGAGCAAGCGACAGCTCCGGTGTCGTTACGTGCTGCGGCGGGCGCGCGTCGAGCGACGCGACGAGGCCCGAGTGCTGGTGACTACGGTGACGACGAGGACGACGAGGACGATGAGGACGAGGACGAGGACGAGCTCTTGGTGCTTGGGTCCGAGGAGGACGCGGACGAGCTCTCATTCACACCTCTGCCGACGGGTCGACGGGGGCCTCGCCTGCCCGCCGCCCCGCCGCTGCTCGCGCAGGCGTACGGCATCGGTGCTGTCTGGACTGCCTGTGGGGATCAGGGCCGCCCCTCGTGGTCCACGGTCAATCTCGACCGCACAGCGGCCATGGCGGAGCAGAGACGCAACTACGCGGCCATGGCGGAGGTTGAATCTCACCTCGCCCTCCGCCCACATGAGACGCTCACGTACGATGCCCATTCGGCCGAGCTCGCCAGGCGCACCTCAGAGGGCCCATCGTCAGGTACTCTGTCCGCTGCGACCCACAGGTCGAGACCCCGGACAGCGCAGCAGCCGGCGCCCCACCTGGCTGCTCGGCGGCGACCAACGCTCGGGGCAGCGCCCGGGACAGCGCCCGGGATAGCGCCTGGAGGGTATCCCGACGGACAGTTGCCGCCGAGCGCTGCCCCGAGCGCGAAGCGAGCGCGCCCACAACCACGAGGTCTTGCACGGTCCTGCTCCGATCCACTCCCCCACATCCAGGAGCGTGCTTATGATGAGGGAGGCAATCAGCATGCCATCAGAGATGCAATCAGTGCCTCAGATCCACTCCCCCACATCCACGAGGGGGGCGGTCTTGCCGCCTCGGAAGCCGCCTCTGCCGCCGCCCCTGCTGCCGCCACTGCTCCCCCCGCACCGTCTGCCTTTGCCTCCTCGTCCTCTACCTCCTCATTTGCAACCTTGTCGAGCGCCCCGTCGTCGTTCGCATTCGCTTCGCCGCCGCCCGAGCCTGCGCAGTGGTGGTCACCCACGCCGACGCAACCGCCGACGCAACCGCCGACGCCGCAAGTGTGGCCGCGCCGGATGACGCCAACTGCCGCCCTGCGGCCGCCTCTGACCGTCGATGTTTCCGCCGCACTCGACGCGCCAGTCCCCGCCAAGAAATCCCCAAGTGCAGCCAGTGATGCTGTCCCAGCCGTCGCCGTCTCTGCCCCGGCCGCCGCCCCTGACAGCCAAGTGATCGGGATGGTCGCAGCGGAGCTCAAGCCGGTGCTCAAGGCGGCGCTCAAGGTGATTCCGATCGAGGGCGCCGTCTTGAGCGCCGCCTCGACCCACCCCCCCTCTCCCGCCCTCGCCAGCGCGCTCCATACCCCCTTCCACAGACTGCCAGTGAAGGATACCTCGGCCTCGAAGGCCGCCATTAGCGCCGCCCCAGTGCGTGCGCCGTCGGTTCCAATTGGCTATCCCGAAGCGCGACTCGCTGCCAAGCCACTGAAGCCCATTCTCAAGCGCGTGGGGGGCGTCGGGGTAGGCTATGCACCGACGGCCGCCCTGCACATCACGGGGACAGCTTCTCCCGCCATGCCCGCCCTCGCAGCCGTCCCCGCCCGCGCCCCCGCCCCCGCCCCGGCGTTGGTCTATGCGCGCCTGTGCTCGGCGCCGCCCGCGAGAGTGCGTGTTTGCCTCGGAGCCTACACCCCCCTGCAGCCTGCGACGACGGCGGCTGAGGCGGACGCCATCGAAGCGTCGTCTCGGGCGGTCGCCATGGAAGTGGATCAGCCGACCGAGCCGCTGGCAGCGACCACGGCGGCGGCCGCAGCCGAGGCGGCGGCGACAGACGCGGCAGAGGCCGAGGCGGTGGCGGCAGAGGCGGCGGAGGCAGCCCTTCCGACTCTCATTCCCGCGCCCCGGCGGCGCATCCGGTTCGCCACCCAGATCGTGATGGACGTGTGCCAGGACCCTGTGCCCACCCCCGAGGAGATTGCCCGAGCTCAGTTACGGCTGCTCGCCACACCATGCTCCAGACCTTCTCGCGGCGGCTCTATCGGCGCGGGTCCCCTCGCCACTACGTACTTGTTCGACCAGCCTCCAGCTGCCGCCCACCGGCCGCTCGCGGCCGCCAGCGCCTCCGCAGTTGCCATCGCGTCCGCTGCGGCCGGCTACGTGCACACCAGCACAGCTGCCGCGGTCGCCAGCAATAGCGTCAGCAGTGGATCAGGTGGCGGCGCCGTGGCGACACTTTGTGGAGTGCCAACGAGTGGCTATCATGTGAACATGGAACGGGGCGCTCGCCTTGCGGCCTCGGCGGCCGTTTCACCGTCCCTTGCATCGGCTCCCGCCGCTGCAGGTTCCGCGGCCGGCGCTGGCGCTGCTGCCATCGCGGTCGCGGGCTCAGCAATTGGAACAGCAATTGGCTCAGCGTCCTTTCCTCAGCGGCGTATCTCGCCTCTCGCCCAGCCAGCACCCATCTCGGTACCAATCTCGGCGCCAATCTCGGCACCAATCTCGGCGCCAATCTCGGCACCCATCTCGCCTCTCGCCCAGCCGGCATCGACGCCGACCGCCATCGCATGTCGCGCGGCCATGTCGCCCGTCGCCTCGCTGCCGCCGCCGGCACATTCGTGGTCAGCCGGGGCGGGGGGCAGTGGGGCGGGGGGCAGTGGAGCGGCGGCCAGCTGCCCACTGTCCGGTGGCGGCATGGGTGGGAGCATGGGTCGACGGACGGAGACTCTCGACTACTGCAGTGGTTTCGGTGGCGTCGGCCTCGGCAGCTTCGGCAGCGGCGGCGGCAGCTTCGGCAGCGGCGGCGGCAGCCTCGGTGGTGGCGGCGGCAGCCTCGGTGGTGGCGGCGGCAGCCTCGGTGGTGGCGGCGGCAGCATGGGGCCTCGCACTGAGAGCTTCCGAGGAGAGCTCAACAGCGCTCGGGACAGCGCGTCGATCGCTCGGGACAGCGCGTCGAGCAGCAGCAGCAGCAGCGGTGGCGCCAGCGGCTTCGCGGTTGGTAGCGTTGTCCCGGGCGGCAGCGGTGGCGCCAGCGGCTTCGCGGGCGGTAGCGTTGTCCCGGGCGCTGGCTGGATGCGCCCAGGGGCAGAAGTGTACCAGGGCGGCGTCCTCTATCACCGCGTTGGCAGCGGCAGCGGCAGCGGCGGCAGCGGCGGCAGCGGTGGCGGCAGCGGTGGCGGCGGCGGCGGCAGCGGCGGCGGCGGTACGGCCACACCCGGCTCGGGCGGCCCTGCGACAGCAAGCAGCGTCCCCTGCGGGCTCCCTTCGCTGAGCTCCAAGATGCAGTCGCGCATCTTTCCTGGCACAGGCACACGCCCACTCACTGGCAGTGCCGGCCTGAGGCTGCAGGCTCTGCTACGGCGCCCGGTGAGCGCCGCAGGCGGCTGCGCATCATCCCTCGGGCGCACGAGCGGCGGCAGCGGCGGCGGTGGCGTGGCTTCGAGTGACGAATCGTCACCTGTGCCGATGATGGCGCCTCTCCCGACGGCGATGGAGCGATCGTCCGCGGTTGTGCCGGTGCCGATGGTCGAAGACTGCTGATCGCCTGCCGACAAGCTGGCGTGCGAGCTATACATTACGGAGATCTTTCTCTCTATCTATTTATTGTACGGCATGAGCATGGCATGGTGGACTGTTCGGATACCTATGTCGAGGGCTCTGCGAAAACAGCCCCCAGGCCCCAGGGTGCACGGAGCGCAGTCGTGTGGCGTGTGAAACCGAACTGCGCTCGGGCACTGCCGGAGGACACTGCCGCGCAGCTTCATTCTGCGTTCTGGTAGTGGCGGGTGGACGAGGCATGGAGCCTTCGTTGAGTGGATGTATTCCCTCTGTTACCGCTACAGCGGGTGTGTAGTTGCGGTGCCTCCGGGGCGGATGTGGGCGCTTGCCGGGCGGGAGCGACGGGTGGAGCCGGCGGGGTCGTGGAAGGTGCCGTGGTGGGCACCAGGGACCAGGCTTCGATCTTGTTAACAGAATCTTGCTACGTGGAGCTAAAAAAGTGAGTCTTGCGGCGTCGTGACCTGCTGCGCGCGCCGCGGACGGGGCCCGGCTCAAAAGCGCGAAACGACACGAAGAGAGGTTGGTCGGTCCCGTCGTAAGACGTAACGACGAGGCGAATGTGCGAATGTCGGGTCCGGGCAAACGTGCACAACGAGAGAACTCATCACACGTCAATCCTGTGCCATCATCAAATCGCACGCGTCGTTGACATTCAGTGATGCCTCTGGGTACTCGATCGTGCCTCCAAGATCTACCCAGCCACCGGCGCCCTTTGCAGCGGATGCGGCCGCGCAGACTCGCGTCCGAAATGTGTACCGTGGCTGAGGGCCGTTAAGCTCCGCGGTGGCATGCACACGGACTAGGTCGCCCCGCGCAAGCGCCATACCGTCGCCGAGCAGGAGGAACAGGTTGCGCCAGTGGCTGCCGGACCACGCGGACGAGACATCTGGAGGCGCAGCGGCTCCGTCAATGCGGCAGTGCAGCTCCACGTGCAGCGACAGTCCCCGGAGCCAACCAGCCCTCTCAGCCACAAATTCGAGCTCCACCGCCTGCGAGGGTGCAGGTGCGCCCTCTTCGAAGCGCAAGTCCTCGAACACTTGAGGAGCGGCAAGCAGGTCGGTACGAGGCAGGCCGGGAAGCTTGAGCGCTTGCCCACCGCCGGGCGCTTCAAGTGTCGTGGCGAGCCTGTCGGCGCAATAGGCCGCGTTCGGGTATTCGCTCGGTGCGAGGAGCGTGGTCGTGCGAGAGGGGATGGAGAACGGTGTCGACGCTGTCGGGGCGAGATGGCGTTTTCTTGCATCCGCGATGGCGGCCACGACGCCCTCCTCACCGGCGATCTCGCCTATGAGCTCATGAACGAGCAGGTCAGCCTTCTCCGGCAGCACGAGGTGCGGGTCAGTCGAGAATCCTTCGATGACCGTGATTCGATCTGACAGTCCTGCCTCGTTGATGGTGCGCCGTGCAGCCGCTGCTGCCACCGGCTGCACCTCGATCGCATACACGTGCTTTGCTCCGGCCTCTGCAGCAAAGATGGCCAAAAGCGCGAGTGCTCCTGTTCCAAGATCGATGATCACTTTGCCCTGAGCAGCGGCGGTGATGGCTTCTCGGTAAGCGCCTGTGCGAGCGTGATCATCCCGCATGCCATCGTAGCATGCCGGCGTGTATCGTGCTGCGTGGCCGCGAGGCGTGTGGTCGTATGCAGGCATATGGCCGACACTCGCTCCGAGCCGACACGCATAGCTGTGAAACCGTCAATCGGAGATTGCAGCTCGGAGCTCTCAGACACGTCTCGAGCCGTGTCAAACACTGCAGACTAGCTGAATCTACCGCCTTCCTAACTATAAATCCTGATATCCTCGTGTGTCGTGATGTGAGTTGCCCCGACACGCGACAGTCCCTGGTGCCTTACCTATTCTCTCCTTGTTTCCTGATCCTGTGAGGAACACCACATGACAGCGCATGGACGCGTGAGCACGAGCAAGTGAGCGCCGTCAGTTCTCCAAGGTGAATGCATGCAGGGCTCAGGAGATCGCCCGCACAGATTGAAGTTCATCAGAGGCGCGCGCTCGCGCCCGCGCCATCACGCGCCATGTGGGCCAGCCAAGCAAGGCTTTCTCCCGTGCCGTGGTCAGATGGTGGTGCATGTGGGTTTTTCGATCATCGCTGTCAGCCAACGAGTCTAAGGTTGTTCATCAACCCACGGAGAGAGAGAGAGAGAGGGGGGAGGAGGAGGGAAGGGCGCCGAGCAGCATCAGGCTAGGCGAGCAGCATCGGGCCGGCAGGGCGGCGCCATCGGGGTACGTGCATCCTCATATTCGATGGGTGATAGAGGTTTATCTTCAACAGGATCAGCGTGGTGCACAGCTTTCTCTTGTCATCGGATGCGGGCCGCCGAAGCCTGGAGGAAAGGCCGCGCGCGCGTGCATCAGCAGCGCGTGCACACCTTGGACGAGTCGTGGCGGCAGCGCTGGAGACCAGCCGATGCCCGAGATGGCATGAAGCCTGTAGCAGGCAAGAGGTGCAATGTCGGTACGGCGGCATCGCTGCACGCGCATGGTTGGGGATGGATGCGGATGAGACTTTTGGCAGCCCGGTGACTGGTAGGGATAGAAAACGCATCCAGTGAATAAGGCGGCCAGAGGTTGCTGTCCCGTGGACGAAAGCAGCAAGCCGCAATGTCCGACAAGGCGGTATGATGCGGTTTGCCGACTCTAATGCCACGGTGGTCCGTCGCGGCGCGCGCGGCTGGGGCGGGCGGTGCTGCGCGCGGGGAGCATGCGTACCGAGCAGATGCGCAGCCATCCCATCGTTCTGCCTACCCATCCTGCCGGCGACGTGACTTGACGTTTTGCATTCACAGGGACATCGATCGCGTAGGAAGGGTTGCAGAAGGGATCGATCGCCGAGGGCGGGCCGGATTGGGGACGTGTCATCCCTTCCGAGAACTGGCCTGGAATTCCGCAGAGGATGCAGATGCGTTTCCCAACAACCATCCATGGCAGCGCCACAACCGGCTCGAGCGCGCTGCAATGCGCCCGGTTCCGCAGCCTGCACAGCACGCGCCTCTTGCTGAGCCCACCTCGCATCATGGCCGCCGACCGCGTGCCGGGCGTCAAGATGCCAAACACAGGTGCTCCCGTCAGTCAGAATCACCTCAATGAGGCGGCCGCGGCCGGCGTGAGCCGGCTCGAGGCGGCGATCAAGAGGCAGGCGGCCGAGAAAGCCGCCAAGGAACGGGCAGCCATGGAGCGCATGGAGGATATCAAGCGGGCTGAGGCGCAGCAGCCTCAGGCGCCGCGGCTGCGCCTCGAACAGATGAAGGCTACACTGGACGGAAGCATCGATGGCCAGGATCTGGCCAAGGACGTGGTGGCGCGCGCACTGCGCCGCCGCATGATGAAGCTCGATGACAACGAGCGACCGTTGAGGCTGCTCTTCGCCGGCCCGTCCGGAGTGGGCAAAACGGCGATGGCGACGTCGGTGTGCGAGGCGTTGCTCGGTCGGTGCGAGCCGGACAAGAACTTCAAGCGGTTCAACCTGAGCGAGTTCTCGCACCCATCCAAGTTTAATCGTCTGACCGGCGGCGACCCCAACTATGTGGGCTACAAGGAGGGCGGCGAGCTGACCAACTTCATCCGTCATGCCGAGGAGCGCCGCGTCAAGAAGTTCACGGGCGTCGAGCACACGAGCTGCGTGCTGCTCCTCGACGAGGTGGATCGAGCTGCGGATGGGTTGCTCACGTTCCTGATGAACTTCCTTGACCAGGGCCAGCTCACCTCGGGCTCGGGCGACACGGTCGACGCACGCCGCGCTGTCGTCCTGATGACGACCAACGTGGGACAGAAGGCGATCGCCGCTGCGCGCATGAGCGCCCAAGACGGCGCTCGTACCGGCGGCGCCGCCATGCTGCCCGACGAGCTTACGCGCGAGGCGGTACACGCGGCCGAAATGGCGCGCCGACGGCGCGCCATCGTCGAGAGCGTCCGGGCCGACGTGCTCGAGCATATCTGCGATGGCCGGTATGAGAATCTGGGACGGCTCGGCACGATCGTACCCTTCCTTCCTCTGCGCACCGAAGGCCAACAGCGGGTGGTGGAGCGGCAGCTGCGCGCCGTGGCGCGCCGGCTCGAGGAGGCCAAAGCGCCCGCCGTGCTGCGCGGCTGGAGCGGCGCCCTCATCGAGCATGCCTTGACGCACTGGGATGACGACCTCGGCGGGCGCTCGACGCGTGACTGGATCGATGAGAATGTCGTCGAAGCGTTGGCGGAGGCGCTCGATGCGGCGCCTCTGAATGTGCTCAACGGCAGCGCTCCGCCGCTAGACTTGGAGCTCGATGCGATCCCGGCATCCTCTCCGGGGGCGGGCATGCAAATGGAGGACGACCCAGCGTCGCGGCGCGTCGTGTGTACAGCGACGCTGATGAGTGGGATCGGCGATCGCGTGCGCCTCACTTCGTCTCCTCCAGAGTCTTCCTCCGCAGACGAAGACCTTCCTGACTCATCGAATTTGCCTCCGCACTGGAAGGGGAAATGACTTAGACGAGGGGCTGGCTCAGAACGGAACTGATACTCAGAGGTACTCATCTCGGGTATCGGGTTCGCTCGGGGCGACGGGGCGATGCGATGATCATGATGATCCGTGAGTCCGCGTAGCCGAATAACGTTTAACGTACAATGACACGAAAATAATATCAGGAAACTCGCGCGTCAGTGCGAGATACACGACCCGGGCGTCAGACGAACGAAACAACCTTCTGTACCTCGCTCCAACCTTTATACTAACGACCCCGCACCCGGGGCGGGGGGGGGGGGAGCGCGTTGACTCTTCTCTAGTTCTTCCACGACCATCACCCGGATCACCGCGGCTGCGCGGAGGCGACCAATGCGCTGACCCTGACTCCGCGAAACTCAAACTCAGCGAATGGGTTCGGTACCGCCGGTGCCTCGCCCTCGCCGCTGCCTGGGTCACCCTCGTCTGGCGCATCCTCTTCCACAGCAAGCTCGTCGTCGTCGTCGAGCAGAGTGTCCTTTGGGTCGTCGCCTTCCCAGCTATCCCATGCGAGCACCGTTGGCTTGAGCCGCGTGCTACGATCGACGGCTGTCTCATCATCGGCCTCCTCAGCCTCGCCACAAGCACGCCCCGCCTCCGCCACTTCCCTACCCGGCTCGTCGTGATCGTCGGTCTCCTCTTCGTCGTCGTCCACGTCGCCTGGCCACGAGGTCACTCCGACATTGTGCTTGGCGACGGCGACGCAGTGCGCGATGAAAAAGGCCTCTGTGTAAGTGTACTTCATCATGTTGCAGTCGCCGCAGCAGCTGTCGCACGTTGCACTCAACAGCGGTCAGATGTAAACACATGCAGTCCTCGAGTGAGCTCATGCATCTAGGGGCCATCACGCACCTGTCACACGTCTCCGCGGTGTACACGCGGCAAGCAGAATCCAGCCGATCAAGCCCGTTGTAATGGCGTGGAGGGTCCGACGGCTTGCCGCAGTAGCGGCACGGCCTAGCCGTGATCCGGTTGAACGTCTCGTTGCTCATCGCGTGCTTCTTCGTGTGCGTCGACGACGCACTAATGTACGCGCTGCGTGAGCGCTTCGAGACATTGTTGCGGAAGCGGCGGGGGTACAAGCCATAGTCCTCGCCAGAGGCCGCGCTCGCGCGGTGCGTGGCAATGTGCCGGGCGGCCTCGATGAACCCACGCACGCGGCGATAGCCCTTCATCAAATTGCACGTGCCGCAGCACGGGGCCACGTTGCTCAAGTGGAAAGGTCCCATGAACCCGCCGCGCGCTGGTCGTGCGAGGCCGTCGGGCCACACGCGCAGCCGCGTTAGCCCGTGACCTTCTGCTGGTGCCAGCGCGCCGCATGCAATGCACGGCAGCCGCATTAAGGCGGTTGCGACCGATTCCTGCATGGCGAATGCCATGCCTTGCTCAGTAGACAGACGCTGGTACTGCCGCAGCCGCGCTATCTGCGGCAGCACGCGAGAGCCAGACGATGACGGCGTGCCTCCGCTGCCGCCTCGTACTGCGAGCTGGTGCTTGTCCATCTGTCTTCGGCACTTGGCGCACCGCAGCATCGTTGATGGTGGCAGCTCGTCACCACCCGTCACAGCTGGCTTCATGAAGAATGCAGCGAGGCCAACCTGCTTCGTCGTGTCGGCCGTGCGCCGACACGCAAAGCAGAGTACTTCCACGCTGCCATCGGTGGCTTCGCGGGCTTGGCGCAGGCGCTTCTTAGAGTCCTTCGTCTTCATGACAGCCGCTTGATTTCAAGATCTCTCTTGTCTGCTAAACTTGCGGAGGTTTCGTCGAGGAAGTTCGGGTACAGTAGTCTGTCATACAAATTAGGAAAGGGGAAGGGGGGAAAGGGGGGGGGGGTCGGAAGAAAGCTGGGCGCTATGAGGGCCTTACTCGGTATCTGGAGGCAATCGAACACCCCGAAGCTGTTGCAAGTGGGCAGGCCGCCCTCGTTGTGAAGCTCACAGGCGACCTTTGCGCGCGCACCCCGGGGCGTGGGGCACTCTCGCTTCAAAGGGCTTGCCCGTGGTTTGGTTGTGCCACGCGTCCCCGAAACGCTTGTAGACATCGCACAGCCACGCTTCGCGAATCGCGTGGGGAACCCAACGGCTCCGTTTCCTCATCCAACTCCCATGATCCCCCCTGCCCCTCTGAGCATGATCGCCCCCTTCACCTTCCAGCAGGAACCCTGCGTTCCGCTCCTCGTCCCACAGCGCGTCCCACAGAAGCTCCCCGTCGACATCGTACCGGACTTGGTAGCAGAGTGCGTCATCCCGGGTAGCGTCGTAGGCTACGACAGTCCCCGAGTAGAACTCGTCGTCCTTCTGCCAATACACCCGTATGCGCTGGCCTACCAGCTGTGCGCCGCACAGGTGCGGCAGAGGCTGCGGGCCGAAGCCCGCGGGCACGAGCACGTCTCCCGCCACGGCTCGCTCGAACGGTGGTCCCCAGTCCACCCACACGACCCCCTTGACGTGCACGTCTCCCGCCACGGCTCGCTCGAACGGTTGCCACCACCCTCACGCCGGCCCTTGCTCGGTCGCTCCCCAGTCCACCCACACGACCCCCTTGGCATCAATTGCGGCCACCACGCCCAGAGCCCTCAAGTACCACGCCCAGAGCCCTCAACTAGTACCCGCCGCCGCCGGCAGCTCATGCTGCCATTTGTCCTGCACGTGCAAAGTGTGGCTGTGGCTGCGGATCAAGAGCTTGGTGCTCAGCCTGAACGAGAGCCGTGCTATGCTCACGCTGTGAGTGAGCCAGAAGCGGCCAGCTGCCTCGTCGGCCTCGGCTGCCCGCTGCCGCCATCTTCTCATCTGCCGCATCGATCATGGCCACTGCCTCGTCCACCACCATCTTCTCGTCCGCCGTTGCACGCCAGCAGATGTGAAGGCCCAGCTCGAACACATCCCAGGGCATGGGCTTGACATGAGTTTCGAGGAGCCGTGGAGCGAGCTGCTCAACGCCCTGAGCCGTGGAGCGAGCTGCTCAACGCCCTGCTGGATCGGCCTTCGAATAGCTTGGCCGCGCTCGTCAACAACGGCGAGAGCAATGTCAAGAACGAGTGGAAGAGGGGTTGATACCGCCTCGTCCACCACCATCTTCTCGTCCGCCGCTGCACACCAGCAGTGAAGGCCCGGGTGCGGGGGGGTTCCTATACAAATTGGGGGGGGGTCCTATACAATACGTATCCTGATGTATCCTGCATGTATCCTGCATGTATTCTGAAGGATACATGTATCCCGAATGTATCCTGATGTATCTCAAATTTTATTTACATGCTCTGTTACATTCCAAGAGAATACTACTGCCCGCTCAGAATACACTGTGTTAGAAGTCACACAGACACACTGTCGCGTCTGTCGTGTTAACGTTCACACTGTGTGTCCCGGCTCCCCCGGTGTTTTACCGGTAATTAGGGTCCGAAATGATGTTCGGGCACTCCGCTCGGTCTCAAGGGGCGGCGCAGGCTACCAACCTGGACGACGATCTCGACGAACTCGACGAACTTTTTGCCGTGGCCACAACCGGCGCGCCGCAATCGAATAATGCCGCGGCCGCGGCTCAGCAAGCTGCCGCGAACGTGGACGCAAAGATGCAGGACTCGCCACCACCGCCGCCATCAATACCGGCCCAGCACGGGCCACCAAAGTACACAGTCGACAATCCACCTCCGCCGCCAAAGCCGGAACCACGGTTCACCGTCGCCAGCCCACCGCCGCCGCCGCCAAAGCCGGAACCACGGTTCACCGTCGCAAGCCCACCGCCGCCACCGCCAAAGCCGCTGCAGGCCCGGTCATCCCAATCAACATCAAGTGCAACGGGCAGCGCCGAGGGCGCCGCCACCGCCGTCACCGCCAGCGCCACCGCCCGGAAGAACTGGTGGCCGATCCTACGCGCACCGCCAGCCGCGTCACCGCCGCCGACTGCTCCTCTTCGAAACCCCGGTCTTGAAGGGGGGGGGCAGGCTACGGTCGGGATGGGGGGGTGCAGAACGCCGCCGCTGTGGTGCGCGCAGTGGCCGACTCGGATGCGGTGGCGCTGGTGGCCTTGCTGCAAGCATGCGCCATCGGTGTGCGGACGCCCGCGGCGACTGGCATTGCAATTCTCGCCAACGCACCACCAGGGGAAGCGACAAACCCAATGCGCGAGTCTCTCGCCGCGGCCGGCGCCGTCCCGCCGCTGGTGGCGATGCTGAGAGATGGCACCGCTGAGGAGCAGGCTGCAGCCGCGGAGGCGTTGTGGAAGTTAGCGCGCAACACGGCCAACCGGAAGACAATCGCGGCGGCAGGCGGCATCGAGGCGCTCGTAAAGCTCACTCGCAAGGGCGACGCTGCAGGCAAGTCAAAGGGAGCCATAGCGTTGTGGAATGTGGCGTGCAGCGACGCTGCCAATAAGGCGAGGATAACGGCAGCTGGCGGTATCGCACCGCTCGTGGCGCTCGTGCGCGACGGCGACGCTGAAGGCAAGGCGAACGCAGCCGGCGCGTTGCGGATTCTGGCACGCGGCGACGATGCTATCAGTGCGGCGATCCGAGCAGCGGGCGGTATCGCACCGCTCGTGACGCTCGTGCGCGACGGCGACGCTGCAGGCAAGGCGAACGCAGCCGGCGCGTTGTGGAGTCTGGCGTTCAGCGACGCTGCCAACAAGGCGGGGATAACGGCGGCGGGCGGTATCGAGGCGCTCGTGGCGCTCGTGCGCGACGGCGACGCTGCAGGCAAGGCGAACGCAGCCGTAGCGTTGCAGAATCTGGCGGCAGCTGATGATGCCAACAAGGCGGCGATCCGGGCAGCGGGCGGTATCGATGCGCTCGTGACGCTCGTGCGCGACGGCGACGCTGCAGGCAAGGCGAACGCAGCCGGCGCATTGCGAATTATGGCGGCAGCTGATGATGCCAACAAGGCGGCGATCCGAGCGGCGGGCGGTATCGAGGCGCTCGTGGTTCTCGTGCGCAATGGCGACGCTGATGGCAAGGCGAACGCAGCCGGTGCGTTGTGGGATCTTGCGGCAGGAGACGATGGCATCACGGCGGCGATCCGGGACGCGGGCGGCATCGAGGCGCTCGTGACGCTTGTGCGCGACGGCGACGCTGCAGGCAGGTCGAATGCAGCCGGCGCGTTGTGTATTCTGGCGGCAGATGACGTTGTCAAGATCGTCGCCATGCTCGACCACCCCGATTCGCATGTGCGTTTGGCGGCGGTCTCGACTCTTGGCCAGCTGGATGCGGCGACGCTCGATCAGCATGCGCCCGCGCTCGTCGCAAGGCTCGCGGACTCCGATGAAAATGTGCGTCGGGTGGCGGTCTCGACTCTTTGCAAGCTGGATACGGCGACGCTCGCTCAGCACGCGCCCGCGCTCGTCGCACGGCTCGAGGACTCCGATTCAGATGTGCGTTGGAAGGCGGTCTCGACTCTTGGCCAGCTGGATGCGGCGACGCTCGATCAGCATGCGCCCGCGCTCGTCGCAAGGCTCGCGGACTCCGATGAAAATGTGCGTCGGGTGGCGGTCTCGACTCTTTGCAAGCTGGATACGGCGACGCTCGCGTTGGCGGTCGTGACGCTCGTACGCGACGGCGACGCTGCAAGCAAGGCGTACGCAGCCGCCGCGTTGCAGAATCTGGCGGCAGCTGATGATGCCAACAAGGCGGCCATACGGGCGGCGGGCGGCATCGAGGCGCTCGTGACGCTCGTACGCGACGGCGACGCTGCAGGCAAGGCGAACGCAGCCGGCGCGTTGTGGGGTCTGTCGGCAGGTGAAGGTGGCATCACGGCGGCGATCCGAGCGGCGGGCGGTATCGAGGCGCTCGTGGCGCTCGTGCGCGACGGCGACGCTGCAGGCAAGGCGAACGCAGCCGTAGCGTTGCAGAATCTGGCGGCAGCTGATGATGCCAACAAGGCGGCGATCCGGGCAGCGGGCGGTATCGATGCGCTCGTGACGCTCGTGCGCGACGGCGACGCTGCAGGCAAGGCGAACGCAGCCGGCGCATTGCGAATTATGGCGGCAGCTGATGATGCCAACAAGGCGGCGATCCGAGCGGCGGGCGGTATCGAGGCGCTCGTGGTTCTCGTGCGCAATGGCGACGCTGATGGCAAGGCGAACGCAGCCGGTGCGTTGTGGGATCTTGCGGCAGGAGACGATGGCATCACGGCGGCGATCCGGGACGCGGGCGGCATCGATGCGCTCGTGGCGCTCGTGCGCAACGGCGACGTTGATGGCAAGGTGAACGCAGCCGGCGCGTTGTGGGGTCTGGCGTCAGGAGGCGATGGCATCACGGCGGCGATCAGAGCGGTGGGCGGCATCGAGGCTCTCGTGACGCTCGTGCGCGTCGGCGACGCTGATGGCAAGATGAATGCAGCCGGCGCGTTGTGGATTCTGGCGGCAGCGGACGATGCCAATAAGGCCTCAATGCGGGCCGCGGGCGGCATCGATGCGCTCGTGATGCTCGTGCGCGACGGCGACGCTGCAGGCAAGGTGAATGCAGCCGCCGCGTTGCGGATTCTGGCGGCAGCTGACGATGCCACCAAGGCGGCGATCCGGGCCGCGGGCGGCATCGAGGCGCTCGTGACACTCGTACGCGACGGCGACGCTGCAGGCAAGGCGAACGCAGCCGGTGCGTTGTGGGATCTTGCGGCAGGAGACGATTGGATCACGGCGGCGATCCGGGTCGCGGGCGGCGTTGATGCGCTCGTGACGCTCGTGCGCGACGGCGACGCTGATGGCAAGGCGAACGCAGCCGCTGCGTTGCGGACTCTGGCGTACGTCGACAATCGCATCACGGCGGCGATCCAAGCGGCGGGCGGCTTGGAGGCGCTAGTGACGCTCGTGCGCGACGGCGACGCTGTAGGCAAGGTGAATGCAGCCGCCGCGTTGCGGATTCTGGCGGCAGATGACGATAGCAACAAGGCGGCGATCCGGGCCGCGGGCGGCATCGAGGCGCTCGTGATGCTCGTGCGCAATGGCGACACTAGTGGCAAGGCGAACGCAGCCGGCGCGTTGTGTAGTCTGGCGGCAGACGACGTTGCCAACAAGGCCGCAATCTGGGCCGCGGGAGGCATTGATGCGCTCGTGACGCTCGTTCGCGACGGTGACGCTAAAGGCAAGGCGACTGCAGCCAAATCGTTGTGGCATCTGACGGACGGCGAGGATGCCAAGAAGGCGGAGATGCTACAAGCTCAGTGCGGCAACTTGACGCCAACACCTCCTCAGCCTTCCAACGGGACTGGCTCGGTTGCCTGGTCTGACCGGTCTGATTGGACTGACCCGCTCTTCGGCAATGTGACGCCAACGCCTACTCAGCCCGCCCCTCCATCTCCTGACGTGGTAAGCACGCCGGCAGCGGTAAGCACGCTGGCAGTGGTCAGCATGCCGGCAGCTGCAGGTTATGACATCTCCACCTCCGCGGCGCCTCCTCCGGTCCCAATGGGTTGGCCCGTGGATCAGCCACCAATGGGCTCCTGGCCCATGGATCAGCCGCCAATGGGCTGGCCCGTGGATCAGCCACCAATGGGCTCCTGGCCCGTGGACCAGCCGCCAATGGGCTGGCCCGTGGATCAGCCACCAATGGGCTCCTGGCCCGTGGACCAGCCGCCAATGGGTTGGCCCGTGGATCAGCCGCCGATGGGCTGGGCCGTGGATCCGCCGATGGGTTCGCCAAGATCGCCCACAGTAACTAGCACTTTGAGAGCACCTGGACAGTCGCAACCAGTCCCAGCGCACGTGTGGATGTGGGAGGATGGTGCTGTTGGCAGCGGGGCGTGGCAGCTCTTCGACACCGCCTCGGAGGAGACGTTCCGAAACCATGAGGCGGGGGGTGTCCTGCGCTTCCGAATCGAAATCCGCGGACAGGCGTACCGTGTGGACCTGAGCCAATGCACGCAGCAGAATGTGCGAACGGGCTTCGTGCGCAATCTCAAAAGGCGTGCGGCAGCGGTTTCGACTCTTGGCAAGCTGGATGTGGCGACGGCAGCGGCAGGCTCCCCAAGATCGCCCACAGTAGCAAGCACTTCAAGAGCGCCTGGACAGTCGCAGCCAGTCCCAGCGCACGTTGGAACGTCACGCGGGGCTGGCCTCCCCATCAAATTTCAAGAGGTGTGTCGCCGCTCGCCGTGGCACTGCGGCAAGCACACCCGGAAGCGCGCTTCAACGTGCTCACGTCGCTCATCTGCTGCCTCCCTGTTCCTCATAACGCTTAGTGCTTATCCCCTTCCCCACGCCTCATGGCCCGCAGCTGGTCCAGCTCACCAATCTGGGCATCCAACCGCAATTCATCAGCTTCGCCACGCTGACGATGGAGTCCGAGAAGTTCATCTGCATCCGCGAGGTGCCGTGGGTGAATGACACGGTGCCGGTGCAGGTCGCCATCATCGACATGACCAACCCGACGGATGTGCAGCGGGGGCCGATCACAACTGAGTCGGCGATCATGAATCCCGTCTCCAAGATCATCGCGCTCAAAGCGGGCAACTACCATCAGATCTTCAACATGGAGATGAAGAGCAAAATGAAGTCGCACCAGCTCACCGAACCGACCATCTTCTGGCGCTGGACCTCGCCATCCAATGTGGCGATGGTCACGGGCGGGGCCGTCTTCCACTGGTCGATGGAGGGGCAGTCGGAGCCGGCCAAGGTCTTCGACCGCCACCCGACGCTCGGCGATACCCAGATCATCAACTACAAGACGTCGCCAGACGAGAAGTGGATGGTTCTCATTGGCATCAAGTCCGAGCCGGGCACCAACCGCATCATCGGCGCCATGCAGCTGTTCTCGAAGGAGAAGAACGTGTCGCAGCCCATCGAGGGCCACGCGGCCACCTTCGCACAGTTCACCGTCGAGGGCGCCACCACGCCCTCCACCTTATTCGTTTTCGCCGCCAAGACGGCTACAGGCGCCAAGCTGCACGTCATCGAGGTGAGCCCTGGCGCCCGTCCCGAGGGCACACCGCCCTTCGGCAAGAAGAACTGCGACATCTACTTCCCGCCGGAGGCGGCGCAGGACTTCCCGGTGTCGATGCAGATCTCGAACAAGTACAACGTCGTGTACATGGTCACCAAGTTCGGCTACCTGCACCTGTACGACGTCGAGGCGTGCAAGCTCATCTACATGAACCGCATCTCGAGCGAGACGATCTTCGTGACGACCCCGCACGACGCGACCGGCGGCATCATGGGCGTGAACCGCAAGGGTCAGGTGCTCTGCGTGACCGTCGATGAGGCCAACCTTGTGCCCTACATCTGTGAGCAGCTCTCCGACTTCCAGCTCGCGCTCCGCATCGCCTCGCGCTGCAACTTGCCGGGGGTTGAGCAGCTCTTCATCCAGCAGTTCGCCGCTCTGATGCAGCAGGGCAACTACAAGGATGCAGCCAAGCTGGCGGCCGACTCGCCGAAGCAGATTCTGCGCACGCCCGACACGATCGCGCGCTTCCAGGCCGCGCCCCCGCCGCCAGGTGGCTCGCCGCCCATCCTCACCTACTTCGGCATGCTGCTCGAGAAGGGCAAGCTCAACGCGATGGAGTCGCTCGAGCTCGCTAAGCCCGTCATCCAGCAGGGCAAGCAGCAGCTGCTCCAGAAGTGGATCAGCGAGGACAAGCTTGAGTGCACCGAGCAGCTCGGCGACGCCGTCTCGATGGTCGACCAAAACCTCGCCCTCTCCGTCTACCTGCGCGGCCAGTGCTCGCCCAAGGTCATCCAGATGTTCATGTCGACGGGCCAGTTCGACAAGATCATGGTCTACTGCCAGAAGGTGAACTACACGCCCGACTGGGGCTTCCTGCTCACGCACATGGTGCGCGTCAATCCGGGCAGCGCGCTCGAGTTTGCGCAGAAGGCCGCTGCCGGTGGCATCACGCTCGACTACGCTGTGGTCACCGACGTCTTCATGTCGCACAACTGCCTGCAGCAGGCCACCTCGTTCCTGCTCGACGTGCTCAAGGGCAACAAGCCCGAGGAGGGGGCGCTCCAGACGCGCCTGCTTGAGATGAACCTGATGGCGATGCCGCAGGTGGCCGACGCCATCATGGCCAACGAGATGTTCACGCACTACGACAAGGCTCGCATCGGCATGCTGTGCGAGAAGGCGGGCCTGCCCGCGCGCGCCCTGCAGCACTACGAGAACATCGATGACATCAAGCGTGCGCTCATGCGCACCGAGCTGATGCAGCCTGACTTCATCGTCAAGTTCTTCGGCACGCAGTCCGTCGACAACTCGATCGAGTGCCTCAACCACATGCTCCGCACAAACATGCGCCAGAACCTACAGATCGTGGTGCAGGTGGCGCGCGAGTACTCGGAGCAGCTCACCCCGGCGAACCTCATTAAGATGTTCGAGACGTACAACTCGTGGGAGGGCCTCTTCTACTACCTGGGCGCGATCCTGCTCAAGACCGAGGACAAGGAGGTGCACTTTAAGTACATCCAGGCAGCCGCCAAGATCAACAACCTGCAGGAGGTCGAGCGCGTCTCCGTGGGCGGTGACATGGGCGGTGACATGGGCGGTGATATGGGCATGGGCATGGGCGGCGCCAGCGGCATGATGGGCGGTATGCCCGGCCCGATGGGCAGCGGCATGCCCTCGGCGCCGAACGCGGCGATCAACAGCGACGGCTTTGGCGACTTTGGCAGTGCGAGCATGGGTGGTGGCATGCCAATCGGCGGAGGAGGCGCACTGTCAGCAGGAATCTTCGGCGCGCCAGCCCCCGCCCCAGCTCCCGCACCTGCCCCCGTACCCGGCATGCTACCCGGCGACATGTTCGGAGCGGCCGCGCCCGCCGCGCCCGCGCCACCCTCCGTGGGCGGTGACATGGGCGGTGACATGGGCATGGGCATGGGCGGCGCCAGCGGCATGATGGGCGGCATGAGCATGATGGGCGGCGGCATGGGAGGCATGTCGGACAGCGGCATGACCGGTGCCATGGGCGGCACGACTCCGCATGCGTGGACCGAGAACGACTATCCCGATGATGGAACGAAAATCAATTGCCCCGCTAACGACAATTCAGGGCTGAAATCGGGCTCGAAGGCATGGTATAAGAAACCCGACGGCGCGCGCGTGATCTGTACCATCGTCAAGGTGTACTACGACGACCCCCCGCCCTACTACACGATCAATCTCGATGGGCAAGAACGCTCGACGGTGCGCGATAAGCTGAGGCCCTATCTTGAGGGCCAGAGCACGGCGCCGCAACCGCCGGCCGGCCAGGTGGGCGGCGGCATGGGTATGATGCCGCCGGCCGGCCAGATGGGCGTCGGCATGGCTGGTATGATGGGCGGTATGCCCGGCCCGATGGGCAGCGGCATGCCCTCGGCGCACCCCGCGGCGGCCAACGACGATGGCTTTGGCGACTTTGGCAGTGCGAGCATGGGTGGTGGCATGCCGAGCCAGATGGGCGGCGGCATGGGTGGTATGATGGGCGGTATGCCCGGCCCGATGGGCAGCGGCATGCCCTCGGCGCACCCCGCGGCGGCCAACGACGATGGCTTTGGCGACTTTGGCAGTGCGAGCATGGGTGGTGGCATGCCGAGCCAGATGGGCGGCGGCATGGTCGTCCGTGGCGATTGGAACGCAATCTACGCGGCATGCGGCTGGCCTGTGCCCGGCCCGATGGGCAGCGGCATGCCCTCGGCGCACCCCGCGGCGATCAACGACGATGGCTTCGGCGACTTTGTCAGTGCGAGCGGCGGAGGCGGCCTGTTCGGCGGCGACGACGACGACTACGACGACGGAGAGCGCGGGTCGCTGTTTGCCCCCCCGAAGCCAGCGGCGGCACCCAAGCCGACCACCGCGCCGCCCAAACCTCAAGG
>ENA-UOXK01000436-UOXK01000436.1-mixed-culture-metagenome-genome-assembly--contig:-NODE-436-length-32025-cov-40.952674_pt1 | contig 32025 bp, 18 predicted proteins | sample MGYA00238160_ERZ761638 | MGnify/ENA primary metagenome ERZ761638 (study PRJEB28912, sample SAMN08777098) | mixed culture metagenome | isolation source: Freshwater growth medium | place: USA...
GGCGGCGGCGGCGGCGGCGGCGGAGGCGGCGGCGGCGTGGGCAGCGGCGAGGGTGGCGGCGGCGGCGAAGGCGGCGGTGGCGAAGGCGGCGGCGGCGATGGTGGCGGCGGCGATGGTGGTGTCGGCAGCTGCGGCGGCGGCGGCGGCGATGGCGGCGGCGGCGACGGCGATGGCGGCAGCGGCGACGGCGATGGTGGCGGCGGCGATGGCGGCGGTGGCGACGGCGATGGCGGCGGTGGCGATGGTGGCGGCAGCGATGGTGGCGGTGGCGATGGTGGCGGCGGCGACGGCGATGGCGGCGGCGGCGACGGCGATGGCGGCGGCGGCGATGGTGGCGGTGGCGGTCGCGGAGGTGGTGGCGGTCGCGGAGGTGGTGGCGGCGGCGAGGGTGAGGGGATGCGGTTTGTGACTCGACGGCGGCGCGGCTTGCCGCAGCAAGCGAGGGCGGCGGCGGTGGCGGCGGCGGCGGCGCCGACGCCGGCGGAGCAATCGTTGCAGTCGGTGCCCCTACCGCAATTACTGAATTCGGCTCCGGGCCCGCCGTCGTCGCAATAATCATCTCCTGAAGCGTAGCACCTATTGGTACAGACGTCCCGAGGGGGGCATGTGCCGCATGATGCCGGGCAATTGGCCCACGCCTCGGGATAATCACAGCACTCGCTCGGGTCTGTTTTGCAAAAGCTGCACGGCACCGATCCATAAGCAGTCCCATCAGTCCAGAACAAGCCGCTGCTCATCCCATCCAAGCAGGGGGGTGGGGGAGGTGGGGGAGGTGGGGGAGAGTGGGTGTGTGGAGAGTGCGGATGGTGCGGATGGTGCGGATGATGCGGATGGTGCGGATGGTGCGGATGGTGGCTGTGAGTGTGCGGATGGTGCGGATGGTGCGGATGATGCGGATGATGGGAATGCGGAATGTGGCTGTGTGGAAGGTGCGGATGATGCGGATGATGCGGATGATGCGGATGGTGGGTATGCGGCACGTGGTTGTGTTGTGAACATGGCTGCGTTGTGGATATACTGCCGCAATCGTAGCAGTCGGTGCCCAAGGTGCAAGCGCTGTACAAAGATCCGGGGCCGCCGTCATCGCATTCGCCATCCGAGGAATATAAACACGTGTTTGTGCAGCAGGTGTAGGGGTAGTGGCTGTGCTGCGGATAGTGGACGTGCGGAGAGTGCGGATGGTGGCCGTGCGGAGAGTGCCCGTGCGGAAAGTGCCCGTGCGGAGTGTGGCCGTGGAAGAAGAGCTTGCGGCGGCCGGGTGCGCTCACGCCGTGCGCGCCGCTGGCGGCGCGTTCGGCTTCGGCGTCAGCGGCGGCGGGGGCGGCGGACTGCTGGGTTGTGCTGAGTTGTCCCACCGTGCCGCTCAGCCTGAGGAGGAACAGCAAGGCAGCACGGAATTGTGTGGCCGCCATGACCCCTGGCTTGGGTCTGCTCATGTCTGCTCGGCGCCACCGGCTTGAAATTACGCTTGTAATTATCGCGCTCCGAAACATGTTTCAGGCGAAACCAGCGTCTACTCTCTTCTGAGAAAGCGGAACCCCGTTAGCCTCTCGGATGCTCAAGGATCCGCCTCCAGAGCTGCCTATTTATGAAACGAGCACGCGCGCCACCGAGTGCACCAAGGGGTCGCATACCGGGTAGGTGTAGCGGGTCGACGCGCGCGCGCAGAGCGGCGTTAGGAGAGCCTGTCTCTTATTCCAATGTCAGCCGGCCTGATGCGAGGTGATTGGAGACAAAGCGTCCTAGTGAGCGCTTTTGACATGTCGAGATGCTAGTCCGGCGCTCCTTGCCGGCGCTCTCCCTTCCCCCACGATTTGCCGATTAACGGCTTGTGTTCACACGAGTTCTTAGTGTTGGCACGGGCTGTGTCGGCCACACCTCCGTCCATAGTGATAGTGGCTCTCGTGCTTGGGGGTCCGGAGCGTTTGCGCGTTGTGTTGAGCAGCAGCAGCATGTCGAGAAGCCCCCTCTCGCTCTTGGCCCCGCCCTTCGGCGCGGCATCCCCGAACGAGCCGAGTTCACGATGGAGCGCCTCTCGGTGCGTGAGCTCCGCCAACGTTGCGAGCAGGCCGGCGTAAATGTTCTGGGCATGACCGAAAAGAGCGAAATGATTGAAGCTCTTCTTGCTGCAGAGGCGGCGGCGTCCAAACCTACTGTCGAGGCGGTGATGGAGGAGGAGGAGGACGACGACGAGGCGCTGCTCGCGCAGGCTTTGCTCATGTCGCAGGAGTCTGAGGCATCCCTCTCTAATCTCTCCATACGCGAGCTCCGCGAGCGGTGCGCCGCACGGGACATTTCCACTCGGGGCATGACCACCAAGGCGGAGATGGTCGCCGCGCTTTTCGGTGGCGCGCCGAGCGAGGAGGCGCCGCCCACGGAGGCGGCGGCATCCTCCATCTCGGCGGGCGAACGACTCGCCACGCAGCCTCCTTCGGAGGTGCTGGCAACGTTTGGCGTGCGCTTCGCTTGCTTCGCCGCGGCTGACGTTCCCGGCCTGCCGGGCGCGGCCGCGATCGAACAAACGGGCAAGGTGCTGCTGCCACGCTCGTGCCTGGCTGGGCTGGCGTTCCTCTCGAGCTTGCCGACGACGATGCTGCTGCGCCTCTCACTCCAAGAGCGCACCGTCTACGTGGGCGTCGCCGACTTTGTCGACGACCACCTCGCCTTCGACAAGGCGTCGGCGGCGGGCTATACGATGCCACGCTGGGGGCCGGGCGCCGCCGGCGTCGCGGCGGTCTTCGTGCCGCGCTGGGTGCGCTCGCAGCTGGCCGTGGTCGATGCGACCGTTGGTGTGTCCCTCGTGGCGCTGCCCAAGGCGTCGGCCATCGCGCTGCAGCCACATACGGACGGCTTCGCTGCGGCGCTCGGCCGATGCCCCGACCCGCGCGCGGTGATGACGGAGCTCATGAACCGGTACGTGGCCGTGGCGGTGGGTGACGTGATCCACCTGCAGGTGCCCTGCACCGCCGAGCCCATGCCCATGGAGACGGACGACGCGCGGACTGTTGACCGGCACGACGCGACGACGACGGGCGTGCGGTACGCTCTCGACGTCGTGAGCCTGCGTGGGCTGCCGGGGACGCGGTGTGGGCTGCCCGAGGGAATGGGGGCGCCGCTCGACGTGGCCGCCGCCTTCCAGTGCCTGAGCGGCGCTGCCGACCCCTCTCGCGGAGTGAGCGTGCGCGCGGTGTGCCTCGTAGACGCCGACGTCGAGTGCGATTTCCGACCGTCACTTGAGACGATGAGCCGAGAAGCGGCCGAGGAGGCGGCGCGCGCCGAGGCACAGCAAGCCGCCGCACGCTCGCTCGCCGAGAGCGCCGAGGCAGCGCGCGCAGAGGAGGCGGCCGCCGCGGCCGCTGCGGCCGCGGCGCAGGCGGCCAGGGCAGGGCGCCGAGCGGACGCGCGGGCGAGGCTGCCAGCAGAGCCCGATGCATCCGATGGCGAGTCGATCAGCATCGTAGTGCGCTTCGCCGACGGCACGCGCTTTGTAAGGCGCTTCGCCGCGACGGCGCCGCTCGCGGCCCTCTTTGATGCTGTCGAGGCGTCGGACGTCCAGACGCTGCCCGACGCGGACAAGGTGACGCTGATCGCCTCCTACCCCAGGCGAGTGTTCCATCGAAGCGAGGCCGCCGACGGGCGCTCGCTGCGCGATGCTGGTCTCACAGGCAAACAGGAGGCACTCTTTGTGGAATGGTAGTTTCAAGAGCGTTACCGTGTCGTTCGTGTCATTAGTCTGCTAGTCGACGCGCGCCACCGCCCGAGGGCCGCCGTGCGGTCCCGGTCGGGCGGGGGGGCGGCCCGGGGGTCGCGGCCGGGACTCAGGTGCTGGGGCCTGGGTGCGGCCGTGTGCTGTGCTCCTGCGGTGCCGGGCCTGTTCGCGGGTGCGCGGCCGTTGGGTCTGTGGTGGTGGGTAGGTGTAAGGTGAGCGCGGAGCTAGGGGCTTGCTAAATCGAGGCGAGGGGCTTGGACGGCCTAGGGTGGCCGTACGGTGCTGGTATACAATAGCTGTACAGCGTCCACATCTGGTTAGCTAGTACCGACAGTGTCCGCGCAGACCGTGAACGCACGCGGAGTAGATCGACGCATCGCGGAGCGCGTTTAGCAACATGGCGTTTAGATTTAGGAAGCGCAACCGGCGAACTCACGTGCTGATGTCAACATCCGAGCTTCGAGGCAAAATATTGCTTGTGGAACTCGTCCATGATGGCCATGGCTCCTGAGGTCTCGAGCGGAAGCAGGCTCGGATGGATGCAGCCCAGCTCGATGGGGAAGAAGCCGTCGGGCGCAAACTTGGTCAGGTCCGGCCTGCCTGGTGCCGTGCCCGGGAAGCCGCCTGCAGCCTGTGTGGTGCCGAGCACGTCGATGGTGTCGACCCAATGAAGATCGCTCGCGAACTCCTGCCATAGCTTCTGAATCCGTACGAATTGCGTGTTGAAGCACTTGGTAGCTTCGGGGTCGGACTCCATCGTGGTGTCGGTAGTGGAGGTCGTGTTCCAGCACTGTGGAAAGACGCTCTTCGCAATCGGTAGGCACGCGGCTCCAGAGAACAGGATGTCGTAACCGAAGCCGACGACTCGCGTCTTCGCGTTGGCAACGTGGATTGCGTCGAAGATGGGCAGCATGTGCCTGAAAACGTTGCCGACAAGCTCATTCCCACACTCCTGCGCGGACTTGCCCGTGCGAGCGCACGCTGGCATCTCGGCGAGCGCGTCATTGCCCATGAGAGTGATCCAAACGTAGTCGGCTTTCTTAGACAGCACTTTGACCATGTCGAGCATGCCAGGCGTGTCCCAGTCTGTTGTTTTCGTGCCAGGGATCGCAATGCTGGTCGCCGTGAAGTTGCACCCCTTTTCGCGCAGCTTACGATCGAAGGCGCTGACTCCGCCAACATCCATTCCGCCCGCGATGTCGGTGCCCCACGAGTCGCCCATGACTAGAATGTGAGGAGGGCTGGCGGCCAGAGTCAGAAGCGCGGCCGCGATCATCACGAGGCGGGTTTGTGCGGAAGTGCCGAGGCCCGAGCAAAAGATACTGAAACGGAACAGTCTCCATCGCACGCGCACCTTCAGGGCACGCGCCGTGTGCGAAACCAAAATGTCACGGACAAGGCCACGACCACGCTTGATGAACCGCGCCAGCGCGCGGGCGCGCGCGCGAAATGTCCGCGAGTGCTTGGCTGAGCGTGGGCACGTCCTTCCGGCCGCCACAGCCGCCAACGTCGCTAGCAGTGGCAGCACCTCCACAACCTGTACCACCAGCGCCTCCGCCACCACCTCGACCATCCGCTTCCGTGCGCAAGGAGATCAAGGACCGGAAACGCAAGCATAAGCGCGACAAACGCGACAAACGCGAGAAACATGACAAGCTTGCGAAGCAGCGTGATCAGCAGCATGATAAGCGCGGGAAGCGCCCCCGTGGCCAGGATGGCAGCAGCAGCCGGAGTCGCAAGCGGCAGCGTGAGCAGCTGGAGCAGCTCGTCGATCCGAGCGCAAGCGAGATTGATACGCTGCAGGACCGCGCCAAGATGCTGGAGCGGGATCGGCTCTTTCTTCGCGAGGATCCGCGCGCTGCGCAGCCATCAACGGCGCTCACGGACGACGGAGCGTCCTCCGTCAGCTCTCTCTTCCTCGACACCAAGGGCGACTTCGACACGCTCGCCTTCGGGTGCCAGTTTGCTGCCCATCTGCCCAAGTACCGCGTGCTGGCGGCGCCGCGGGAAGATCGGTGTGTACGCTACTTTGGACCGGGCTTCGGGCGCGGCCGCGGCGGCGGCGGCGGCGGCGGCGGCGGCGGCGGCGGCGGCGCTGGGCCTATGATCACCGCCGAAGCGCTACGGCGCATGCAGCCGCACGTACCGGTAGGCAACGAGGCGCTCGCGGAGCTGCTGCCTCTGCTGCCGGAGCCGTTGTTGGCCGAGAGCTGGGGCAGCGGCGACGCCAGCGCCGGTGCGGCGCGGCTGCTGATGGACGACGAGTTTGGGCGGGTGCGTGAGCTCAACGCCGCGATTCGTCAACGACCTCAAGATGAAGACGCGTGGCTCGCGCTCGCGAGGACGCTCGACGGCACGATCAGCGGCGGCGGCGGCGGCGGCGGCGGCGGCGGCGGCGGCGGCGGGGGCGGGGGCGGCGGCGGGGGCGGCGATGCCCTCGCTGAGGCCGACCAGGGAGGCGCGGCGTTCCCATCCACAGGGAGCGCGCCCAACTCGGCGCCCAACCCTCACCGCCGGCATGCGGCCGCCGCAGCTGAGCGGAAGGTAGAGGTGCGCCGCCCGCGCGATCGAGTCGACCCCGGGTCGGCATGCAAATGCTCACCACGGCGCCGCCACCCCTTTCCCACAGGTGCTCCGCCGGGCGATCGAGTCCAACCCGTCCTCCGAGCGGCTGCGGCTCGCCTTGCTGGCGGCGGTCGAGACGTGCAGTGCGCCTGATTGCACCTGATTGCACCTGATTGCAACTGATTGCTGGCGGCGGTCGAGACGTGCAGTGCGCCTGAGGAGCTCGATGCGGCCCTGACTGCACCTGATTGCACCTGATTGCACCTGATTGCACCTGACTGCACCTGACTGCACCTGATTGCCTCCGTCATCAGGTGCGCATGAGGAGCTCGATGCGGAATGGGAGGCGGCGCTCGCAGCGCTGCCCGGCTCCGTAGGGCTCTGGTCCGCCTTCCTAGCACGCACGGGCCGCTCCTTTGGTGCCTACTCCGTGAGTGCTCAGCGCCATCGCGCGGCTCGGAGCGTCGGGGCGGCATGCAAGTGCTCACCACGGCGCCTCCACCCCTTCCCCACAGGTGAGTGCTCAGCGCCATCGCGCGGCTCGGAGCGTCGGGGCGGCATGCAAGTGCTCACCACGGCGCCTCCACCCCTTCCCCACAGGTGAGTGCTCAGCGCCATCGCGCGGCTCGGAGCGTCGGGGCACTCGCGGCGCAGCTCGCCGCCGCCCGGGCGGCCGGTGCGTCGGCCGCGCGGCTGGAGGCGCTCGAGGGCTCTGTGCTGCTCCTCGTGTACCGTGCGGCTCTGGCCGAGCACGCGGCCGGCTACACCGAGGGGGCGATCGGCATCCTGCAGGCGCTGTTCGAGTTCAATGTCATGGCGCCCGCTGCCCTCGAGCACGCGCCCCTCGCGGCACGGCTCGCCTCCTTTGAAGAGTTTTGGGAGGCGGAGGCGCCGCGGGTTGGAGGCGAGGCCGAGGACGTTGGAGCGACGCGGGGATGGTGCCATTGGTACGCGGCGCCCAAGGGCGCGGCCTCCCTCGCGCCGCCCGACACGGCGCCCCCACTTGCCACACGGCACAAACTCCCGATGCGTGACGAAACTCGTGACGGGCGAGTGCGATGCATGCTTGACGCCGAGCTGGCGGCGCTGCCGGTGGCGCTGCGCTTCGATGCGAGTCGGCTTGCATGCGCGCAGTGGGCCGCCCGCGAGGAGCTGCTTGGCATGGAGGCGGCGGTGCCCCTCCTAGCGTGGACGCATCATGACGAGGCGGAGGAGGATCCCCACAGGTACGCTGATTGCCACTGATGACCTGCCTTGCATGCAAGTGCTCACCACAGCGCCCTCGGAGGAGGATCCCTACAGGGTCGCTGATTGCCACTGATGACCTGCCTCGCATGCAAGTGCTCACCACAGCGCCCTCGGAGGAGGATCCCCACAGGGTCGTGCTGTGCGAGGACGTGCGCCCATTCCTGGTGCCCTTGCATGCAAGTGCTCACCACGGCGCCTCCACCCCTTCCCCACAGGGTCGTGCTGTGCGAGGACGTGCGCCCATTCCTGGTGCCCTTGCACGGGCGCGAGGCGCACGTGACGCTCGCTCTGCTGGCTGCGGCGTTGCTCGGCGTACGGCGGGCTCTCGAGTACCTTCCCAGCTCCCACCCGCTCGCCGTCATCCACGCAACCGCCGCCGCCACCCCCGAGGCTCTTGCGGACTTTGCGGACTTTGCGGACGTTGCGCTCGCTCCTGCCGACGCGCCGACGATCAGCCGCCCGGAGACCGAGCCACCACACCCGGAGATTAAGTCGGAGATTAAGACCGAGCCACCACACCCGCTGCCAGGAAGGCGCTCCTCCGTCCACTGCGATGCACCCTCCAAGTTCGGTCGTTTCGGCGCTCAGCACGGCGCCTATAGTAGCGGCCGTTTCGGCTTGCACACGCCTCCTATGGTCGCGGCGGCAGGCAGTGTGGCGGAGGGCGGGGCGGCGCAGCGGCAGCTCGCACGCGCCATGCTGAGCGCCGCTTGCGAACGGTACCCTGACGAACCTCGGCTGGCGGCAGCGCTGTTCGAGGCAGCCGAGACGCCCGCCGCGCTGCGTAAGCTCGCAAAGACCCTTCTCCGACGCTCTTCGGCGGCGTTGCCGACATGGCTCGCCTACGCCCGGGCAGAGGAACGACAGGGCAGGTCCGCCGAGGCCTTCACCGTGTACGCCTCCGCCCTGTCGCACTGCGCGCCGCCCGCAGGCACAGCGTCGCCGCTCGACACGGCGCTCGAGCTCCTGCCGATGGCGCTCGCGGCAGCGCGACTGTGCCTCGACAGCGCCACGCACGCCGCGCAAGTCGAGCGCATCCAACGGCCGTACGAGCGAGCACGCGCTGCGGGCATCGAGGCGGCGGGCGCCGTCGCGGGCGCATGTGCTTCGGCGGTCTTCACGCCCCCAGGCTGTTCACAGGACATGTACGCGGCCTCCTCGGCGGCAAGTCGGCGCTGTGGGGAGAGGGAGGGGGGCGCCGTGGTGAGCACTTGCATGTCGGCGGCAAGTCGGCGCGCACTACGCTGGCTGGTCTCCGCGTGGGATCCAGCCGCGGCGCCATCCGGGCCGTCGGCGCAGTCGGAGGCGGCGAGCGCCGTAACGAGCGCGCCGTCCGCTACCCAGCTCTTGCGCGCTCGGAAGGGACTGGAGGCGCTCATCGCGGCACAGCTGCCTTGTGCCCTTCCGCATGTCGCACGGGATGGCGAGTTGGCCCCGATGACGGTGCAGCAGCACTTACAGCATCTGCAGCATCAGCCCCTGGACGTGCAGCAGCAGCAGCCTCGTGACGAGCCTGTTGACGAACCTCTGGACGAAGCACGCGCGACGCTCGCGTGCGCCCTCGCGTTGTTCGAGTACCTGACGCGTGGTATCGAGGCGGCGCTCGCCGTGCATGCACGCGTGCTCGCGGCGCTCGGCACGGCGCTCGGCACGGCGGCGCCGCGGGCGGCTGCCGAGCGCCGTGTCGAGCGAGGCACGGCAGCTCCTCGCCTCGCCGGTCGTGGCACGCGCGCGCACGAGCGGCTGATCGAGCATCAACTGTGGTTACTGAGCCTGCAGAGGGCACGTCACGCCCACGGCCCGTCCGCTCGCGAGCGTATGGTCGTGCACTGCGCCCTCGCCGACTTCCCCGCCAACCAGCACGTGCTCCGCACGCTGCTTGGCACCGGCGCGCAGGCCGCGGCAGGCGAGCGGTTTGAGCGGCGGCGCCTCTTGACGCTCGCATGCAATCGCCATCCGAGCTGCCCCCAGCTCTGGCTCGCCTTCGTGCACTTCGAGCTCGAGTGCGCCCGGGACGGCGCGGGGCGTGGTGCCCGGGACGGCGCTGGGTCGAATGCCCGGGACGGCGCGCACGCCCGGGACGGCGCTGGCCACGGCTCTCGCACGAGCGCCGTACCGAGCGCCGAGGTCGAGCGCGAGGCGGCGTCGGGCCGTGTGGAGGCGATGGGGGCCGAGCGACGTGCGCGTCGTGTCCTCGAGCTGGCGGTACGACCATTCAAGCTGCCCTCTCGCCCTGCATGCAAGCGCTCACCACGGCGCCGCCACCCCTTCCCCACAGGTACGACCAGCAAGCTGCCCGGGATGCCCGGCGCTCTGGCTCGCTTACCTTCGACTCGAGGCAAGCGCGGCCGGCCGCATGCATGCCGCCTCACGCGTGCTCTTGCGAGCGCTGCAGCAGTGCCCAGGCGTCAAGCGGCTTTGGACAGCAGCGCTGTGCCGCCCCCTTGTGGCCATCCTCCCCGCCGAGCAGCTCCGTGACACTGTGCAGCTGATGGCCGATAAGGAGATTCGGCTGCGGCATGATCCACCCGAGACGCTCGAGCCCGGCTCACCACGACCGCTCGCAGAGTCCGCAGAGTCCGCAGAGTCCGCAGGTGGCTCACCGCGACCGCTCGCAGAGCCCGAGATGTCCGCAGAGCCCTTTGTCAAAGCACAAGGGCGGCAGCCTCCAACGAGCTCGATCACGGCCCCACCGCACGGCAAGGCCACAACGAGCGCGAGCGGATTGGGGGGCAGCAGCAGCAGCAGCAGCAGCAGCGGTATCGGCGGTTGCGGAGAAAGTAGCGAAGCGTCAGGCAGCAGCAGCAGTGCCAGTGCCAGTGCCAGCGAGGACGACGTCGACGACCCGCAATGAGAGCACGTGAGGTACTTACTTTCGCAATTTTAGTTAGTGGTCTCTAAAGGACAGGCAACTCGCGAGCAGAGCGCCGTCACGCAGCACGCGAGCGTATTGCTACGCGTCGAGTTCTCCCAGCGGTTTACTCAACGCCTTCATCGCGCCTGCGCCTGCAGTTGCGCCGTGATGGGTGCCAATTGAGCATGCAATTGAGACCGCTCCGTCGCCTGCTCCAGTTGCGCCGTGATGGGCGCCGTGTTGGGCGCCGTGATGGGCGCCAATTGAGCATGCAATTGAGACCGCTCCGTCGCGCCAACGATCGAAACGCTCCTGGGAGACGAGGCTCACCATGAAGCTGGCCACGTCCTCCCGTGCAACGAAGCCGTTTTGTAGGGCCTCATCCGCGCGGCAGCACTGATGCGCATGGCTTCTCGGCTCATTCGTCAGTCCCGCCGGTCGAACGACGACGACAGAGATACCCTTGGGTCGTGAGTGAGGCACCTGATCACCCCACGGCCATGTCGATGGAGCACCGATAGCTAGGGCCTCCGCCGTAGCAAGATCCTCGCGATCTTCGCGCATGGCCGTCGCAAAAAAGTAGGAGGCCATCCAGCCCACCCAGCCCAGCCCGAGCAGCTGCCTCCAAGAGTCTCCGATGCCCAGGGACGACACCATGACCAGACGCGGAACTTCGGCCATCGCCATAGCGGCCAGAATAATGGCCGTGCCCAGCGCCACCACCTGAGGCTCTCCATCATGTCTCCGATTACCAATGCAAGAGATCACCAAATCACTGCCAAATATCAGCGGCGCAAGCGCTGTCACACATGCCTCGCCAAGGTCGACGCGCGCCTTGGTGAGATTAGCAGCGGCAGGGATACGCTCAGGGTGGCGAGCGAGCGCCACGACCTCATGCCCATGTGCGAGCGCAAATAACACACACTTTCGGCCGATGCGACCCGTCGCGCCGATCACAGCGACCCGATGGACGCCCGAGCAGTCCATTTTCGTTTCCCTTCGTTGACGAGATTAGATGCGGAATTTGCGTCATTTCTTCTAGACTCACGGGAGGCCGAAGTGAACAGATGGACGTTTGGCGATGCCGGAGCGTGCGCAAAAATTATAAGGCGCTTCTTGTCTCTTCTACTGGTGGCTAGCCACACTTTACACGCTCAATCTCAATCTCAACTCATGCCTTGCCGCCCACCTCTAAGGTGAGCGAGAACGCGATCGCTATTCGATCGTCGACGTACACATAGGAGCTTCCTGACGACGAGATGCCAGCTACATCTCTCCGCATTGCGAGATGACAATCGGCAGCTTGGGCTTTGAGTTGGGGCCGACGGTGACATTCTCAACTTTGCGCACGGTGAGCATGCCGTCGACCACCTTGCCAAAGACCACGTGCTTGTTATCAAGCCAGTCGCACGCGTCGCACGTGATGAAGAATTGGCAGCCGTTGGAGCCCGGCCCACTGTTGGCCATCGAGAGCAGCCCTGGCGTCGTGTGCTTGAGCTCAAAATTCTCGTCGTCGAATTTGTCGCCGTAGATGCTTGTGCAGCCAGTGCCGTCACCGCGCACAAAGTCGCCGCCCTGCACCATGAAGCCCTTGATCACACGGTGGAAGCTCGCGCCCTTGAAGCCGACGGGCTTGCCATTCTTGCGGAACTCACCCGTGCAGAGCTGCCGAAAGTTTTCGGCCGTGCGCGGCACGACGTCAGCGAAGAGCTCGATCTTGATGCGGCCCGCGCTGTGGCCGCCTATCGTCACGTCGAAGAAGACGATCGGGTTGCCGTTCGCGAGGCCTGGGATGCTACCCACACCTGACATGTAGAAGCGACGAGGCCGCTCGCGTGAATGGTGATTTCGGTGTTGAATATGACCAAAGGCCGTGAGAGTCCACACAGTAAACGCCCGTTCACGCACTCATTCGTTACTTCCATTTTAGGAAATCTTGTAGAAATTATCATGACGAACGCCAGGAAGGTCCGAACATGAGCACGGCGCAGTCGGTAGAACGGGCTATCCAGCTCGCGCAGGAAGCGGTCAAGAGTGATGAGGCGGGCGATCTGGACGAGGCGATCCGGCTCTACATGCAGTCGGTCGAGCTGATCAAGCACGGGTTGCAGGACAAAACCGTTGACAACGCTGTGCTCCTCAAGTACAAAGATCTCTATTGCGACCGTATCGCAGAGCTCCGCCACAGCCTCGAGATCACAGTAGTGGAGTCGGCCCCGACACAGGCCCCCACCACTGGCGGCACGGCCAGCGGAGCAGGCGCTGCTGTCGCAGAGAGCACGACCGCCTTCGTCTTCGATGACGATGCGGAGGCCATCAAAGCGGCAAGGCCGCCGGCGCCATGCCCGACCGGCGCGGAGGAGTGGCGGCGCCCGTTTTGGCTCATGGGCATCCTGCGCACGTCGATGCTGCAGGGAGGCTACATGTCATCGGATGCGCGCGTGTTCGTGCCACGGCGCGTCTGGGTGCAAAAGGGCGGCAAGCTTGCCGCGAGAGATGCGAAGCTCGAGTGTGCGCAGTGCCTCGTCGTCGAGCTCCAGAAGGTACGCACCGTCTTCGACTTCCGCCAGGTGCCCCTCGTGAGCAAGGAGCTCGAGCGGCTGGGTGAGACGATGGATACGCTGCAGACGTCGCTGGCGCGGGTGCTCTCGTTTGTGCCTGATCTGCGCAGCAGCACTGCGAGCACCGGTGGTGTCTCGATTAGCATGTTGACCCAGGGCTTCAAGGGTCTGGCCAAGACGCTCGATAAGACCGCCGCTCGGCTTGGCGCGATGCCCTCGAAGGCATCCAACCCGAGCGAGTACGTGAGGGCCCTCGTGTCTGTCTTCGAGCATGCTGCCTTTCTCGAGCCCTGGCTCGAGCACTACGTGAAGCTGGTACCAGAGCAACCTCATGTGCTCGAGAAGCTGCATCGCTGCGCTGCCTTTCTGTACGAGGTCGTGTGCGCCTTCGTAATCCAGGACCTCGACGCCTTGATACAGCGGCACATGCGCAAGGCGCTCGCGGGGTTCGTCAAGGGTGCTGAGAAGGGTGACTGAGAGGGTCTGGCGCAGCCTCCGACGAACTGCGGCGAACCATGGCGCTCGCCATGGCGCGCCGCCAGCCCGCCACGCGCTCTGCAAGCCATGCGGGCTCGATGGGAGCGTGCCTCGTCGAGGCTCGATCGGAGCCCGCCTCATGTGTCACGCCCACATTAAACCACGAGTCCTCGTCTCGTCGTCTGTCGTAGGAGCAGAGAGAACCGACATCGCCAATGGAATGGAGCGGCGGCACTGAGCACGCAGAGGCGTGGCACTGTGCTTGCTTGCTTGCTCTGCAGCGTGGCACCTTCGTGGTAAATCGCGTGTGCGTAGCGAAATCCAAGAGTGGTTTCAATGTTTCTTCGCTTTCGTGTACGTGTTCTTTCCCAAACGGCTAATGAAACTTGAAAATCTCCGAAATCGAATGGCCGCATAACGTATCCACTTCTCGACTTTGGCATTGGGAACCCACTGCGGGCAGTCATGCAGGCCAGCTGGGGCGCAGAAACGCACGCCGCTATCAATCCGACGCGCACGGGTCTTCTCTACGGCGAGGCGGGCAGTTGGTACGTTGGTAACACTCTCAGCTGCCCTGACGTGTTCACGCGCGCCGATCCGGGAGTGCGCGGCGCCGACAACGCCGAGGAAAAGTTCACAAAAAAGGAGTATGTGGCAACCGACATGACATCGCAGGCGTACACCAACAAGTACACGGCCGAGCAGGACATCCAGGCGATCGGCCTGCATGCGGGCACGTTCGCGAGCCCCGACAAAATGACGATGGCCGACCACGACATGGGCGTGGCATGGCCGCCACCCAAGGGCCAGGAGGGTCTGCACGCCAAGTTTATGGGCATGGTCAAGGAGTCGAGCCCCTACAAGGACGAGGTGCAGGGCATCATGGTCGGCTACAAGGGTCATGTGCCCCGCTCGCGCGACAAGATCGGCGGATGCGCGCTCGGTGGCATCGTGAACGGGCGCACCGCGGAAGGCTTCCCATCGCCGGAAGCGACGGCGGCGGCCTATCTGCCAGGCTTTGGCGCACAGACGAGAACGGGCTCCCCGGGTAAGAAGATGTATGTCTCGAATGCGCGGGCCCACGAGGCCGTCACCATCATCGCCGCCGCTGGCTCGCCGCCCCCGAACCGGCCGACGAACACAGTCTCCGGCGACGGCTTCATCCCACGCTACGCCGGCCACATGCCCAAGGTGTTTGACCACGTGGGCGAGTCCAACTACGGTGCGGTGCCGGAGGGGCAGAAGTACATCGCGCCGTCGAACTTCAAGTACAAGACCGTCCAGGGCGACATTGCCTACGACGCGGGCAGGCGCTCCATCCACGGGCTCTCCATCTATGACAAGCTCATCTAATTCTAAAGCTTGTACTCGAGTATGAGCTTCCGCTGACAAGAACCGAACCGTGCGTCAGCAGCAAGAGCTGCTGCTGGTGCTGCTCCGGCTGCCGGCTGGAGGATGCTGATCATGATGGCTGGAGCCGCCGCGGCGTGCTGCGCCGCGGCGAGTGAGGGCGCAACCAGAACTAAGAGCGCCTGCTCGCAATCAGATGTGTAGCGGTGTCGTGTCACGTGTGTGTTGAGTGCGGCATGCTCTTTGCTCTGTGTGCTCATTGTACGCTGAGGCGATGTGGGTGATGCGCCGCGGCATGTGATTGTGGCCCGTCAGTCGGCGCTTCTGGCGGGATCTGCGCCTTTGGGAGGGCGACGAGTCCCGCCGGAGGGGAGAGGCGCTTTGGCCTTTGCTGCGCCGATTTGGCTCGAGGGTTCCTTATAGGTGATGAAGAAAGCGCGATAGCATGTTTGGCGTTTGGTTCAACTCTTGCTACTGAGGTATGTCCAACGTGTGTACTGTCGGGTGTAACCGAACGGTCGGACAATACGGTCGGATGCTTAAACTCGACTTCAATCGCCGCGCGGTACACGACAGGTCACAGGACGGGACATGCGAACGGAACCGAACATGCATCCCGGCCGCGGACGCACGGTCTTGCTAACGGAACGGAATGATTGAAGAATGAGACGAAGTTCTGAGTAGCAAACAAACAGAACAGGTAACAGAGGTTCGCGAACAGGCTAGCTCGCCTTGCTCATCCAGTCCCACTGTGTGGGGCGATCACGCACCATCAAACCGCAACGACCACCAAGGAGAGTACTCCCACCGAGAGTGACGGAAGATGGCAGCGGCACACGGCTCGGCACGGCGCTCGTGCGCCTCGCCCTCGCTGAGCGCCTTGCAGCCGACGCCGACGAGCTGGTACTGCTCGCCATCGAGCTCGGCAGGCGGCAAGCAGCGGATGAGCCCGGGCTCATCCGACGGGTCGCGTACCAGCAGCCGCGGAGGGTGGCGCAGCACGCCTACGATGGAGCGCGAGTGGCCGTCGTGCTGAACGTAAAGGGGTAGCAGCTTTACCGGTAGCAGCCGCGGCGTCGACGGCGCCGACGGTGCGCGGCGCGGGGCGTCCGCAGTGTGGTCGGAGGGTCGCTTCCTTCCACTGAGCGACGGTTGAGGGACGTTGCGATCTCCGGCCATCTCCGAAGGCACGTTGTGAGCTGACGAAACGGTCGACGACGATGGCGGTGGCGCAGCATGTGCGGCGACACGCGCTTCGGCGGCGGCGGCCGCCCGAGCGGCGGCGAATTGCATTGCGACGGGTACACGAAGGCTCGCCGCAGTGGATGCTGACACGGAGCTCGTCGTCGGAGCGGCGGCACCACCCAGTTGACTTCCTTGTTGCATAGAGCTCCCGAAGCCGCCCGTGCTCGTGCTGGTGGCGCCGGCGGTGCTGGCTCCTGCGCCGCTATGTTCCGCGGCAGCCGCGGAGCCCGTAGCAAAGTAGGCGGCCGCTGCCGCGTAAACGGCCGTGCCCGAGCCGCGTCGGTCAACCACTTCGATCACAAAAGCGTCCAGCCGAAGGTGGGTAAGCAACGCGAGCGCTTCGGGTGCGCCCACCATGGCCGCACGGCCCGTCTTGCCCGCGAGCGAGCGCCCAAATGTGAGCGCCGACTCGGGATCGAAGCCCTCGCGCCACGCCGCCTCGATGAGCTGCTGCATGCTGCCTGTGCTCTCGGCGGCAGCCGCAGCCCGGACGCTGTTGGCACTCGGGATCGCGTGCAGCCGGCCGAGCGTGCGAAGGAGCGCCGCAATGTTCGCGTAGCCGCAGTCCCATGCTCTTTGCTGCTTTGAAAAGACAGCCTCGAGGCAGCAGAGCAGTGGCTGCAGCTCGCGGGGCAGCGCGGCGGCGAGTGAGGCCACGCTATCGCAGTGCAGCTCCGAGGGCACATCGCGGAGCTGAAGTGGCACCGCAGCGAGCTGAGTTGGCGCTGCGAGCGAGGCTGATGGTGTGGCGGTCACGAGCGGAGGCGGCTGGGCGGCGACTGGTGGCGAGTCGCCCGTCAAGTCCACAACGGCTGAGGCTCCTCCGAGGCGGCGCCGCGGTGTTCGAGTTGTCGACATCGTCGTGAAAGGTCGTCTTGTGGGAAGTCCTCGGGGAGTCGTCACGGGGCTTCCTCAATCTCTCAAGTCGAGACAACGTCGCATCCGCGCCGCCGTCCCGACTTCGAGCGCTCGCAGACCAATGAGGTCCCCGCGCGTCCACAGGATTGCACAGGACTCAGGACATTCACGCAAGACGCAGCGGTACCTTCTTCGTGTGGTGCGCCGTGAGTGCCCGTTTGGGATGGTGGGATGCTGGCATCTCATTCATAGGGAGGCACGGTGCGGCCGGCTACAATGTATGTGTGGGATGAGGTTCCGAGGGGAGCCGTCCATTTGGAGCCGTCACAGGCGCCTCGTTCCCACCCTTCGTGATGTGACATGTGAATGAGAATAGTCGGCCCTGTCGTCACTCCTAATGTCGAACCACCTCGGCGCGCTCCGCCGGCGACTGGATTCGTCTCATAACTTAGAAGTCTACAAGTAATTACAAACTGTCACGCGTGCAGCGGGAAGGACATCATGCACGTGGCCACGAAACACGGAGGCCTTCTGTTCCTTCTCCATCTGAGCGGCACGGTGGGACAATGCTCAAACACGTGCGGCTATGCCTTTGACCGTGACTGCGACGACGGCGGGACCGGATCCGAGTATTTTGCCTGCGGCCTCGGGACCGACTGCAGCGACTGTGGCCCTCGGTCGTCATCGCACAGCCACAATCCCCTGAGCTCGTCGCACCCCTCGGTAACCTGTAACGATGCCAACTCACTCCCACATGCAAACCGGCAGCCCTGCTGCACAACATGCCCCTCGTCGTATCCTTATTGTGCAATCAGCTGCTACTATAATAGCGGGCAGACGTGCACGGGGGGATGTGCCATCGGCCTCTGTACTTGCGCGGGCGAGGCTGTGTGCTACGCGTATGCTACTATCCCATGCCCATCGCCTCCATCGCACAGCCACAATCCGCACAGCCACAGTCCGCACAGCCACACGCCTGGCACAGCGGGACAAACCTGCTCAGAAACGTGTCAGTTCGCCTCTGACGGTGACTGCGACGACGGCGGGCCCGGATCCGAGTTTTCTGGCTGCAGCCTCGGGACCGACTGCACTGACTGCGGCAGGGTCTCCTGCACCGATGCCACGTACAGCGGCCTGTTCTGGACTGATGGTACTGGCTCTGTTCCGTGCAGCTTTTGCTCAGGAGAACCCGACGAGTGCTGTGACTTTGCCGAAGCGCAGGGGAACTGCAAGAAAGCATGCGGCACACGGTGCCGCACAATAAACACCTGCACCAATACGTGCTTCTCAAAAGAAGACAACCAGTGCGACGACGGCGGCGCAGGATCAGAATGGTCGGTGTGCTCTGAAGGCACCGACTGCCTCGATTGCTCCGCCGGGGTCGCCGCCGCTGCCGCCGCCACCGCCGCCGCCCTCGCCTGCTGCGGAAGGCCGCGCCAACGTCGCGTCACAAACCGAGCCGTGCCTGCGCCGCACAGCCACACACCACACACCCACACGCCGCACAGCCACACACCACATAGCCACACGCCGCACACCCATTCTCCGCCTCCATCACCACCGCCGCCGTCGCCGCCGCCGCCGCCCTCGCCGCCGCCGCGGCCCCCTTCGCCCTCTCCGCCGCCGCCTCCGCCTCCGCCGCCATCGCCGCCACCATCGCCGCCGCAATCACCCCCGCCGCCATCGCCACCCTCGATGCCGCCCACGGAAATGGTGCGCGCACTCGAGCTGCTCTACGAGGCCACGGGCGGCGACGCGTGGCGCAACAACGACAAATGGCTGTCCGGCGAGCCGTGCGTCGACGGCTGGTTTGGCGTGCACTGCTGCCCACAGGCGCTGCCGGTCCTGCGCGGGGACGACGAGTGCACCGCCGACGGCGGCGGAGCCACCGGCGTGCTCATGACGCAGGGCAGCGCCGCCTGCCACTCGGGCTCCGTCACGGGCACCGCGCTCGACCTCGCCACCTGCGTCGTCGTCAAGGTGCTGCTGCCGTCCAACAACCTGATCGGCCAGATCCCCTCCTTGATTCAGCTGCCCTTCCTGCAGCACCTCGACCTCTCGGGCAACGCGCTCACGGGCAGCCTTCCCTCCGCAGCCGACTGCTTTCCGCGCCTCACCTACCTCGACCTGACGCAGACGCGCTCGTGGGACGACGAGGGCGGCGTCACCGGCCCCGTGCCCGAGTGGCTCCTCGGGCGCCTCAACTTTATGGCGCCGCTGCGCCTCGCGAACAACGCCTTGGACGACCCGACAACCGCCGAGTCCGCCGTCGCGATCCGCCGGCTCTGGCAGCGCTGCTCGACGCTCGGCGCGGAGCAGTGCTCGGGCGTCCCGCCGATTGGCTGCAGCGCCTTCAACCGCCAGGGCGAGCGCTACGAGGTGGAGCTCGACGGCCTCGGATGCGTGCGCTGCCCGACGCCGCTCGAGATCTTCGGCATCGCCGGTGGCATGGCGGGCATCGTGCTGCTCCTTATGCTGCTCGTGTTCGTGTACACGCGCTTCGTGCGCAAGTACCCAGAGCACGCCAAGACCCACGTCGCCACGATCATGATCCTCGTGGGCCACCTGCAGACGCTCACCATCATCGGCAGCTTGCAGCTTGGCTGGCCGCTCATCATCCAGGAGATCCTCGCGAGCATCAACCTGCCGCTCATGGGCTACATCCCGTTGCCGTGCATCCTGACCGACCCGGTGCTCAAGGCGCTGCTGAGCTACGCGGAGACCGCCGTCGTGCTGCTGCTGCTCGCGGGCGCCTGGCTCGTCGCGCGGCGCCGGCGCGACACGGACGGCCTGCTGCTCGAGCGCGAGGCGTGGGCGGAATACATTCTAAGTGTGCTTTTCAGCCTGCTCTTCACTGTCGGCCTCCGTGCGAGCGTGACCCTCTTCATGCGCTACGACGAGGACCAGACTCGGCTGGCCATCGCCCGCCTCTTGGCGTCGCTCCTCTGGCTCTTCTGGTTCTTCCTATTCTGGCGATTCCGCCGGCTGCTGCGCGAGGCCCGGGAGGCAGCGAAGGCGGCGGCGGCGGTGGTGGTGGCGAAACGGATCGGAATGGGTGAATACGTTGTCGTGAATGGTAGGCGTGGCAAGATAACGACTGACGACGGGATTTATAACCGGTACAAGGTCACCTTTGACAACGGGGAGGCGAGCGGATGGCTCTACCCTCAAGATGTGACTCGAGCTGCGAAGGCTCCGCAGTCTGAGGCGGCGAGGGCAGAGGTTGTGCAGCTGCAGAAACAGGCGCGCCGCGCGGCAGAGGCGGTGCGCTCCCTGACCGAGCGGTACGCGTGCGACGGCGGCCTGAGTCACGGGGACTTCCTTCTTTGGGCGGAAAAGGAGATCGATGGCCACATTCGCGAGCGGCTGGCCGATGGCACCATCCGGCTGTTGCGCTGTGCATGGCTGCTCTCAGCGGTATCGGACAAGTACCTGGGTCGCGATGCGTCCGGTAGGGTGATCATGCGCCGGCGGCAGGAGCTGCCCGAGGAGGCATTCTTTACCAACGAAGAAGCGGTCGCGTTGTTCGATGGCGCCGACCGCTCAATCCTCGCCCTCTCCTATCGATGGCTGACCGCATTACATCCAGATCCTCACGGCACGGCGCTCTCCGCCGTGCGCCGCTTCCTCCGCAGCGAAGCCGGCCTCGGCAAGTGCGCAATGTTTTGGGACTTTACCTCGCTTCCGCAGAAGCCTCGTAAGCCCAAGGAGGAAGACACCTTCAAGCGCGGGCTAGTAGGTATGGGCTACTTCTACGCGAGCATGTGCGGCACTGCCGTAGTGCAGCTCAAGGACATCCCGCCGCGTCCGTCCGAGTACGACGGGCGCATGATCGTCTTCGACAAGGCGTTCTCCGAGAAGACGAGCAAGGAGAATGAGGAAGCCCTTCGAAGCGATCTTGAGAGCTTCGGAGGGCAGATCACCAAAATCGCCATCAAGGCAGGTGAGGCGCATGTGACCTTCACAACCCACGAGCAGGCGATGAACTGCATCGCTGCACTGAAAAAGGTCAACCGTGGCGCGTGCACTGTGTACAACGAGACCGCCTACAGCCGCGACCGCGGCAGGCCGTTTAGCGGCTGGTGCACATTCGAGCAGGGCTCCTCAAAGCTGGCAGCGGCGCACTTGAACATGGCATCCCGTCAGGCCTCTAAGCGCTCGACCATGCTGCCGGAGCGGCTCAAGCACGCCAACGCCAGCCGTGCCAAGGTGATTGACATTAGCGATGACCAGGTGCGCACCGTCGATGTGAGGGAGACTCCCGAAAATGTTCTTAAGGAGACGAACGGCGACCTCGAGAAAGCAACGTTCGTCGGCAAGGGCGAAGCCGAGAAAGTCAAGCAGCTGCTCGTCAAGCTCGAGTGGTCGATGCACATGGCCATGGAGCGATCGTTACATAACGTGAAGAGAGAGCAGCTCGCTCGTGCACAGTGGCCACTCCGTTCACAGTGGCAGCTCGTTGTGTGGACGCGGCATGGGCTCCTCTTCCTCGTGTCGTTCGCCATGGACTGCGTGTTGTGGTTCTCGCCGTACGAAGCGCGCCGGAGCGCACGCTATGTCTTTGCCGGTCTTGCGATCGCCGTTCTCGGCGGCTTCTGGCGGCTGCAGGCCTGGCGTCAGCCGTACGCGATGCGTCGGCAGCACGGGCTCGAAGCTTTCCTTTACGCGGTCGACATCTCGGCCATCGTTCTTGCCTGCGTGTATGGCGCACTCACGCACGACGGCGTGGTGCAGGACGGGTTCGGGCGGCTGGCGCTCGAGCTGGGCCTTGGCGCGCTGCTCATCGTCTCCGTGGTCGGTGCGGCGCTGGTCGTCGGCCTCGACATCATGCGCGAGCGCTGGTACATCCGGCAGTGGTTCCTAGATGCGACGCAGTTTTTCGACGTACCGGTCGTGGACGCCCTCCGCGACGGCGCAGTACGCCTCATCAACTACGCCTGGCTGCTAGATTCTGCGCGCTTGGATGGGCAGTTGGATGGGCAGCTGCCGCGCGTCACCAAGGTGGTGGCACGCCTCGCTTCCAACGAGCCGAGGAGCGTGCTGATTCGGCGGTTGGCGACGCACTGCGGGACCTCGTCCATCTGCATCACGGTGGAGGCGGCCTCGGCAGCCTCGCCGCCCCCCTCGCCGCCTCCCTCTCCTCCGGAGGTGGCTGCCCCGGCGGAGGTGCAGCTCGAGCGCTTCAGGCACGAGCTGGCCGAAGCGGGCCTCTCGCAGCTCGCGCACGCGATCATTGAGGATCTTGGTATCGAATCTGTAGAAGGGCTCCGCGAGTTCACATTCGACGAGCTCAAGGGGCACCTCAAGGCCAAGGCCGGCGTGACACTCAAAGTGGGGCATGCACAGAAGCTGAAGGCGTTCCTCGCCGCCTCGCCTAGTGGCACGTCGGAAGGGCGCATGCCCGGTGGGCCGAAGGTGGCATTCTCCGCCCACGGCCTGCAGCGAGATGCGAAGGTGAGGTGCAACACAAAGCACACCGATGCCAAGCTCACGCGCAGCCTCACAGTGAAGGCGATGACCAGCGCTCAGGTCAAGAAATCCAAAGCCGGCGAGAACGACGTTGAGTCTCCGCACCTTGATACCTCGTCTGCAGCCAGCAGCCCCGGCTCTGGCGCCTCTAGCCGTTTCCATTCGCGTCGCGGGAGGGACTCCTTTGCGGAAGACCTGACGATGGAGGCGGCTTCGAAATCGGAACATCCAACCGGCAGAATGACAATGCGCTCGCCATCTGACCCGAAGCAGACCGACACTACGGTCACTGCGGTACTCATGGCGGCAAAGCTGCGGCGACGAGCCGGCGGCGACAAGACGAGACGCGACCTACCGACGCCATCGTTCCTGCCGAAGCCTGGGGCAGTGGGTTCCGGCCGGATGGACCATGATCGTGGTATTGTCCTCCAGGACCTCGACTCTCGCCCAGCACCCCTCGAACGAGGCGCATCCGCGACGCGCAAGACTCCCACAGGGCCGAGACAGCTCGATGACAACTCCCAGCAGCCCTCGTTTAGCGAAAACCATGACACATTTATGGTCACCTTCCACCTCAGCACGTTTGACGAGGTCATCCCGCTCACCGCAGCCAGTCTGCAAGGCAAGGCCGAGGCGGTTAAGAAGAGGCTGGCTGAGCTTGGGGCCAAGGACATCAAAATTGTCAAGGGAAAGCCCTTTCTGCCACGCTGCCAGGACATGCCGCCGGAAGCCTTCCTGCCGCCCGAGCGCGCCGCGGAACTCTTTGAGCAGGGTCGCCGCAGCGTTGACGTCGTCAGCTACTGCCGGCGCAGCCCAGGCGTGCCGGACCCCGATGGCCGCACGCTCGAAAAGATCCTCTGCCACGCGGAGATTGGGAGGGGCGCAGACGGCGACCGCGGTCTCTTCATGGACTTTGCATGCATCCCGGAGACCTTTGCATGTCCGTCGTGGCACGCCCCGGAGGCTGTCCCACTGCGCTTCGGGTCCCGGTCTTTTTGGGGCCCTGACAACGGTCATTTGGTGGACCAGGGCCCGCTCACCGTGCTCAAGTTTGAGTGCGATCGCTTCGCCACGGAGGACGAGGCGCAGGTTTGCGTCGACAAGCTCGTCGCCCTATGCGAGCAAGAGGGCTGGGCGCTGGCCTCCATGGCGGATTTAAAGAGCCTGGGCTTGCAATCGCGCGGCCACGCCAGTGTGCTCTTCCACGGACGTTACATCTCCGGCGAGTACCACTTCGACGAGGGAGCCGATGCCGGAGGCTACATGCGCTTCCGCACGCCGGGCGACGCGGATGCAGCACGTCAAGATCCCAAGCTCAAGCGCATGTGCGGCGGCAAGGAGCCAAAGCTGATGGGCGAGCACGTCTTCGAGAATGAGCTCAAGTTTAAACGCGGCCTCTCCGTCATGGGTAGCCTCTACGCGTCCGCCACAGGCACCTGTGTGCTGCAGCTCACGGACCCGCCTGGCAAGCTCGGTCACGACGATGCGCCGAGCGAGCTCGTCTCCGAGCGCACGGGGACCGTCTTCATCTTGGAGCTGCAGAAGCTGCAGAAGCTGTTGAAGCTGCAGAAGTCGCTCAAGGAGCTGCAGAAGAAGTTGCAGAAGGAGCTGGGCGATGTGCTGCTTGAGAAGCTGCAGGAGGAGCTGCAGAAGAAGTTGCAGAAGGAGCAGAAGGAGTTGCAGAAGGAGCAGAAGCTTCAGAAGCTGCAGAAGCTGCAGAAGTCGCTCAGGGAGCTGCAGAAGGATCTGGTCGGCGAGTTGCGCAGCTTCTTCGGCAGCTTCTTCTGCAGCGACTCGCTCGAGGAGCTGCAGAAGGCGCTGCAGAAGGTGCTGCAGAAGGAGCAGGAGCTGGGTGACAAGTCGCTCGAGGAGCTGCAGAAGGCGCTGCAGAAGGAGCTCGGCGACGAGGGCGTGCTGGCCTGCGAGAAGAAGGGGTCAGCGGGTGTGCTAGTGGTGCGTGTCCTCGACGAGAAGGCGGCGCGCGCCGTGTGCTCGCTGAACGAGCGCGGCTACCCGCTTCGTCGCAAGGATCGCGTGGTGTACCCAATGTACAACTTGCGGCCGTACGGCTCGCGCGGGTGGCCGACCTTTGAGAAGACCGCTGCCTCGATTGTGCTCGCGCACATCACGCAGCACAAGCGGCGAGGCGGTGCGCAGTCACATCTCTTCGGTCTTTTCGGGGTGCGCAGGGATCTTCCGCCTCCCGTCGCGCAAGCGGAGGCGAGCGGTCCAAAGCTCATCAACATCGACGTGATCGACCTCGCCCTTCAATTGAAACCGAACAAAAGGGCCGGTATGACCTTAGTCGACTCCAACAAGGTGGTTGGCGTGGATCCCGACTCACCGGCTTCTAAAGCGGGCTTGCGCGCGGGCGACCTCATCCTCGCAGTCGATGGAGTCGAGTGCACAGAGGGCGTGACCGCGCTCAAGTTGTGGAAAGATGGTGCTGGCAGTCCCGTCCGCAAGCTTTGCATCGCCCCGCGTGAGGTGGTGGTCGCGCAGTCGCCGGAGCGCCTCCTCCGCGAGTGCAAGAAGAACCTGTGCTCCGAGCGGATCTTTTTCACCGGGCGCGCCGACAGGAAGCAGGTCGTCCAGCTGCTCTCCGACTTTGAGGACTCGATCGCGTTTGACCATGAGCGCGCCAAGCTCCAGAAGCTCAGGACGGAGGACCTCGCCCAGGTACTTACAGTGGCGCGCGAGGCGCGCAGGTCGCGATCCCGCAAGGAGCAAGGGCGACTCACCGGAGACGAGGAGCCGACGCCCATCCTCCATGTCGTGCCCGAGGCCGCGGTCGCAACTAAGGCCCCCATTCCCGATCCCGTCCCCGCACTCGAGCAGCGCCTCTATGATGCATAGAATTGTTCTAGGTGGCATGTCGCATTCGGCGTGCGTGGGTTCCGAGGCTAGGTCGTCGGACACGGTCGATCCCGTCCACACGCTCTCCCCTTTCTGTTGTGACTTGTGTGTCCTATCGGTGATACACTAGTGTGAGTAGAGCGCGGTGGTCAAGGACCCCAGTTGCCAGTACGGTCCGCGGTTCCGCATGCATGCGTATTCGGAGTGTCCAGTTCCTGGAGAAGTGTAGGCGCGTGCGTGAGTCGAGAGTAAAACCAGCAACATCGAGACCACGCGGGTTGCCCACTCGTGCCGACCACTCGAGTGCGAGCCGAGCGTGGGGGGACCGCGACGAAACTGACTGACTGACAGAGCTCGGGGTCACCTGGGCTCTATTGATACCAATCAAGACGAGGTACCTGATCCCAACCAGAGCCGGTGGGGGCTCCCTCGGAAGGGGCGTAGAAATCACTTTTTCGCACGACACACACGCGTCATGCTGGGCGCAACATTTATAAATTGTAATGGCGTCTGCCAAGTGCGGCCGCACGCTGTGCCCTTGCTTCCGGACTATCGATTCGTTGCGGTGGAATCAGATGCCACCCGAGCTGCGCATGGCTGAGCTACCTTCTGCTGACGAGGGTGGCTACCCGCCGCAGTGGCAGCGGCCGCATCTCAGCGCTTTTTGGACGTGGCTTCTGGCGATCACCATGCCGTGCATCGCCTTCTTTGCAGCCGTGGCACCCTCGCTTGCGCGCGAACACTCTTCCACGGTGCCGGTGGTGAGTGCGCTACTGCTCTTGCTCTCGAACGTATTCATGGCGCTCACATGCTTCACGGACCCTGGCAAGGTGCCGCGCGCCTCGAGTGAGGAGATACACCACATGAGCTCCATGCCGCCGCGCGCTCCTCACATGTACGTGGTCAACGGTGTTCACGTGACGACGAAGTTCTGCGAGACGTGCGGCATCCAACGGCCGCCGCGCTGCACGCACTGCCGCTCGTCCGATCGATGCATCGAGAAGTGGGATCATTACTGCCCGTGGCTGGGCACCGCCATCGGCCGGCGCAACTACGCCTTCTTCGTGATCTTCGTGTGGGTGACGGCGACGCTCGCGGCCTGGGTGGGCAGCTTTGCGATCGCGCATCTGCGTACCGTAGGCACGCAGCTACGCTCGGCCTCGCCCGCCGACGCACTCTCACTGCTGAGCATCCTACCGGTCGTGCACGCCGCGGACTGGCCGCTCGCGGTACGCGCGCTGGCCGCCGCGCCGCTGAGTGGCGTGCTGGCGGCGTACGGCGTCTTTGTGGGTCTCGCGCTGCTCGTCCTCGGCTGCTTCCACTGCTACCTAATTTGGATCAACCAGACGACGTACGAGCACGTGAGCGACCGTTACTCTCACGGGCGCACCAACCCGTTTGACCGCGGCCCGCTGCTCAACTTGTTAGAGGTGTGCTGCCCGACGCTCGTGCCGCCACTGCAGCCGGCGGACGCGGACACGGCGGAAGCTCTTGAGGCGGGCGCACGCGTGGCGCGTGCCGCCTCTCTCCGCGGCGGCGGCAGCGGGGGCGGCGACAGCGACGCTACGGGTTCGCCAGTGGGGCGGACCGGTGCCCATGCTGCGCTCGACGAGCATGACCGACGGGAGGCGGTTCGGCACTTGGCATTCAACGAACAGAGGGGCCCATATGAGGGACATTCTCTCTGTGTGGTGGGCGAGCCTGGCCCACGCCATGCCAAGCATAGAGGGCGGGCAGGTGCGGCGGCGGTGGTGGTGGAGTTGTCGACCCTGGGAGGGCGCGCACGCTCGTCGCAGCACCAACACGACGCGTGGAACGAGGATGACGAGGACGCTAGTCGATTCGAACGCGAGCGCAGCACCCCGCAGAGCGAGCGGTCCACGGCCCTCTCGTTCACACCGTCGAGCCTCTCGTTCACACCACCGAGTGGCGAGCCCCCGCCCTCCCCCAAAGCCGAAGCGTGGGCAGACGAGGGTGACGAAGACGGCGATGACGATGGTCCCGACGCGCTCGCGCTGCCGCCGGGCACGGGTGCGGCCATCGAGAGCGTGTCGCTCTTCCTGCAAGCGCCGCAGGGGTAAGTGGCCGCACAGGGGGCGCGGCGCGCGCACCGCTGGTGTAGCTGATTTTGCCAGCGCGACTCCACGTCTGTCTAGAAGATGTGGGATGGGTGTACATTGTAATGTTCATGTTCCTCGAGATGGCCGCTCTACATAGTAACTACGCTTCACGACGTCCGCGAGCTCGCAAACGAGATTTCCTTTTTGAGTTTTGTTATTTTGAGTGTTGCAACGCAAGGCCATCAGCGCGTTTCGGACGTCCACGCGCGATCTGTCCGTGCCATCATGTCTGATGCCGCCAATGCAACCACCCGCAATATCATGCCCAAGCGCGCGGGGACACCGGGCCCGATGGACTATCGCAGCGGCAGCGGCATGACGTATGCCGAGCAGCTTCGGAGGGCCTCGTGGCCCACCGTGTGCGACGTTCCAAAAATAGGCCAGAAGTCGGCTTCGATGCAGCTCCCTGAGCTGCGGGAGTTCAAGGGCTTTAGAGACAGCGAGCATTATCTCCACCCCACCAAGTTCACAGCCATCGCCCACAGCGACCACCTCAGCTACGCCAAGTGCAACGATGAGCTCGACGTACTCTGGAACGGCGACCCGGCCGTCAAGAATGCGCACGAGCGCCTCTACCTCGGGTCCAAGGTATTACAGCGCGCGCCGCGTCGCTCAGCGCAGAGCCTGTTCGAGATGGCCGCGGACGTCGCGTTCCAGTGCGTCGAGGCCGAGGACGCGGTGCCACTGTACACCAAGGCCATCCAGCAGCAATCAGCATCGAACAAAGTCACAAACGACAGCTTGTTCGCGTATGAGAAGCGATGCGCCGCCAACGCTGAGCTCGGTCGGTACCGCGAGGCACTCGCCGATGCTGAGCACATCTTGAAGTGGACCACCGAAAAGGGCTCAGCGCTTGCGAGGGTCAAGGCCATCAAGGGCTTCATGCGCCGCATGGAAAACTACGAGCCTGGATACCACCACGCCACCACCACGCTCATCTGCCTGTTGCGGCCGCGCGAGCATCGGCAGCTTACACAGTCGCGTCCCTCGACCTACGGGGGTCCGATGGAGAAGGCCTCTCGCTTCGGGCGTGGCATGACGAGCTCAACGTCGATGGGCCAAATCCTGGGCTGGGACACGAACAATGACGGGCGCATCGACATGGATGAGTTCCGCGAACGCATCACCACGCTCGGGTACAAGCCGAAGCGCAAGGAAAAGTCCGCCTTCGGCTACCAATAATCTGGAGACATTTGGCATGCACGCCGAGCGGGCAAGGTCGAGAGATGTGAGTCGAATGATGGCGCCTCAGCCAGTGAATCCGCCATGGACAGCCATACACTTACAAGCCTTGTGCATGCATACTGCCTTAAGATGCCCCGGTACACAAATCTACACATGCCGATTGATGATTTATATGCATGCCCGAGTCAGATCGACAGCAGTCAGCAGCCAGAGGTGCGGTGTGCACACTGAGATCTGAGTCCAACAAAGCGTAAGCGAGCGAGTCACGAGAGACGAGTGAGAGTGAAGAGCACACGAGACGCGGATCGCAATCAACCCCACTAAACTAGTCAGGTCAGCCTGTTCACAGTGGTTTTTCATAGGGCCACCTCGACCCTCAGACAAGGGATGCGCCTCGTGCCGGCGGCCATATGTACACTATGCTTTGCCGTTTCACGTCGAGCAGCTGTGCGTCTTCAAATCCAGCCGTTGCAGCAGGATCTGGATTCGCTCATCACGGCAAGCCTCGACCGCCATGCCCAGCGTGGGCAGATGCTCGGCACGCCTCCAGAGCCGTCCAAGCTTCGGCTGAGCTCGTGCGATCTGGACGGCTGGTGCCGCGTCGTGGATGCGCTGGCGCCCTTCAAGCGCAGCATTCGTCGGCTCGAGACCGCGCTTCGGCAGCGACGCAATGGCATCGAGCTGGTTGTTGAGAATATCGCTGACCCTTGGAATTTGGCGAGCGTCATGCGTTCTGCGGAGGCACTCGGCGTGCAGCACGTGCACCTGGTGGAGTCGGTGACGCTAACGATGCTGCCGGCCTCCATCGCGCACGCGACTGCGCGAGGTTCTCTCGGTCGAGCTGACAGTGGGAGCCCAGACGGTGCCTCTCGATGGCTCACGATCCATCGGTACAAAAGCACAGAGGACCTCATCGGCGCGCTACGCGAGCGGCGGCTGCTGATCTACGCGTCCAACTGCCCAACGGAGGAGGAAGAGGACGAGCCGGCCGGCGCCGCTGCGGTGGAGGGCATGGCGTGGGTGACCTCCAAGCCGGGCGCATTCGCGCCGGCCGTGCCCATTGAGCAGGTGATTGCGACTGATTGCCATGGAGTGCCTCTCCCCGTGGCCTTCTGGGTGCCTCTCCGATGGCCTCTCCTCGTGCCTATCGAACACAGATTGACTTCGGCGCGGGGCTGCGGGACGGCCATCGCGGCATTGCGCTCGTCTTCGGCAACGAGCGGCGCGGCGTGTCGCAGCTGCTGCTCGAGGCCAGCGACGCCCTATTCTACCTGCCGATGTCCGGCCTCACCCAGTCGTTCAATATCGGCGTGGCGCTCGGGATGTCGCTTCACGCGGCCATCCGCAGCGGAGCCTTCCCTGCGAGCGGCCTGCCCGAGGACGAGTGCATCGAGCTCATGGGGCGCTGGCTGCTTCGCGACGTCAAGGGGGCGCGCACGCACCTGTTCCAAGCGGGCATTGAGTTTGCCGACTTTTAAGGTGCTGCTTGTACCTTTCTTAGTGGTACACGCAGCACCACATTACTAAGAAAGGTACAAGAATTACTATGTACCCACCTCGTCAAAAGGTTTTCCCAAATTTGCACCTGTGGTGCTCGGCATTTTCGTGAAACCGCCCCCGCCTCCGTCGGCCGCCGACCCGCTGACCTCTCGGCCAGCCATAATGCTGCCCGGACTGGTCGCCGACACTATGGCATTCTCTCCCCGGGCTTGCTGCCCGTCCTTGGTCACGACCCCAACGTCCAGATCTATCGCACCTTCGACACCGATCTTCGATACGTCAATCGATCTTGCAGACGCAAGCGCTGTGCAGCTGGCGGCCGTGCAAGAAGACACGGAGCTCGCTATTTTCACGTTCGGACCGCCCCTCTGCGCCAGCCTCCTCGAATTGTGTTGCACCGTCCTTACCCCGCCATGGATGCGTTTCGTGCTTGGCATCACCGGCATATGGTTCCTTTTGATCTGCATTTTCGACGACCAGCTAATTCGCAAGCCCGTTGAAGTGCTGCGCAGTCTCTCACGCAGTCTCGACGACCTGCGAGGCTCGATGGCGACTGCCATTGTAGGCGGCGCTCTTCGAGCCGCCAATGCACCTCATGCTGCAGCGGTCACCTTGAGCGTCCAAGAAAAGTATGGCCAGGAGTGGTTGGTGCTGCAAGCTCGCCAAGGCTTGCCGGTCAAGCGTCGGCTGGTGTGGTAGCCGAGCGGTGGGTGCTGGGTCTGTCAGCTCACTAGTGAGCTGCACAGCAGCCCACTGCTCTCGGGTCACCAGTCGGAATAGTGTTGCGAAGTGTCGTCGTCGAGGGTGCAACGTCAGGTGGGTGCAGCCTAGGGTCGGGTGCACAGAGAGACAGTGTTAGACGACCGGACTGTTTCTGCTCAACAAATCAATAATGGAATCGCTCCAAATTAATAGCGGAGGACAACGAGTGCTGGTCTGACTCCCGATTCGGAATTCGCGTGCGCAGAACCGCAGATCACCAGGCCGATGTGAGGCCGTAGCCGCGACCCCCACGGCCGCCGCGGCCTCCGCGTCCGGCACCGCGGGCGGGCTCGACGGCCTGCTGTGGCGGCAGCACGTGCTGCTCATCCCACAGCCCGGCCATGCTACTCTCCAGCCCGTCCATGCTGCTCTCCCACAGCCGTGCTGGGTCCTGGGGGTGCGCCGGAGGCCGAAGCTCGGGCTGCCATTGCCAGTGCTGTGGCGGCTCCTGCTGTGGCGGCTGCGGCTGCGGCGGCTGTAGCGGCTGCTGCTGGTGCGGCTGTGGTGGCGGCACGAGCAGCGGCGATGCTCCGCCGAATGCTCCAAAGAGCATGCGTTGAAAGTCGTCATCAGACATATTAGGCAAGGCCGTTCCGCGAGCAGCACCGCCGGCAGCAGCACCGCCAACGGATAGTGCGGGCGCAAAGCCCGGCGCGGCGCCTCTCGCACTACCCTGAGCGACGTTCGGTGCCAGCAGCGGGCCGTTGCCCCATAAGGAGGCGGCCGAGGGTGGCGCGGGCAGTGTGGAAGGGAAGACGGAGGGCCGTGCAGGGGCACCGCCACTGCCACTCACGCTGCCACCCCAGCCCGCAAAGGGAGCCGAGGGCGCAAATGCAGCGAAGGAGGCAGTGGCCGAAGGGATCGAGGGCAGTGCCGGCGGCGTGTACTCCGTCTGCACCTGCTGCTGCATGCAAGTGCTCGCCACGACGCCCTGCGCCGTGGCCGGCTGCGTGTACTCCGGTCGCATGATGGGTGCCACGGCGGTGTGGGCGCCGGCGGCGGCGGCAGCCTCCCGTTCAGCTAGCTTGGCCTGGGCCATCGCCCGCTGTAGCGCGATGCGATCCATCTCGACGCGTGCGGCGGCACCGAGGAGGCCGGCCTCGGATGGTGCCTGCTGATGTAGATGCTGTTGCTGATGAGGGGGTCGTAGCTGCTGCTGCTGCTGCTGCTGCTGCTGCTGCTGCTGCTGCTGCTGCTGAATCTGAATCTGAATCTGCTGCTGCTGCTGCTGCTGCTGCTGCTGCTGCTGCTGCTGCTGCTGCTGCT
>ENA-UOXK01000438-UOXK01000438.1-mixed-culture-metagenome-genome-assembly--contig:-NODE-438-length-31998-cov-33.663025_pt1 | contig 31998 bp, 17 predicted proteins | sample MGYA00238160_ERZ761638 | MGnify/ENA primary metagenome ERZ761638 (study PRJEB28912, sample SAMN08777098) | mixed culture metagenome | isolation source: Freshwater growth medium | place: USA...
GCATATCTCTCTCCCTCTCCGCCCACCCTTTCCTACCCCGTTGGCTACAGGGGTATTCGTTTGCGCTGGTTTAGGTACCTGTGTGTTTCGACTAATTAGCTTGCTTGCTTGCTTGCTCCGCCTGCAAAGACCACACCAGTCCCAGTTGCCAGTAGTCATTACTGAACTGAACTGAACTGAACTGAACTGAACTGCCAAGCAAACAAGCAACTGAAGACTGCCAGTAGCCAGCACCCAGACAACCTATTACAGGTGCATATTACAGGAAGCCATCGAATGTACATGTACAGTACCCTCGAGGGTCGAGGCAAGCAGTTGAGGTGAGAGTCGACGGATCTCTATTGCGGACGTCCAACTTCCCCTACTTGACTTGATTCGACTTGACATGACTTGAACCCTATAAGGCAAGAAACACCCGGACGGAAAAACCGGATCCACACAAGATCCAATGGCGATGTCGCTACACGTTGCGATGAATGGGTCGCTCGCCAGTCGCCAGGGTTACGAGCAGAACCTAGACGGGCTGCTCGATGGTGCGAGCGCGCTCGTGCGCGGCGGCTATTCGCTGGGAGGCATGGCCACCAACGCAACAACGAGGGTTGCCAAGAAGAATGCCAAGGTGCTCTCAGACGTGGCGCAGGGGCAAGTACTCACGAATGCCATGCACGCCTCTCAGCCAGCCATCAAGGGCGCGCTGAGCAGGTGGCTTTGGGACCTCCACACGGGGAATGCCAGCTTCCCACTTGGCGGCAGATCTGACGAAAATCCTGGCGAAAGTGGACCGGCCCAGAGTTACGAAGCCCTTTACAGCCTCGAGTTCTTGCCACCCGACTCCCGCTACGGCATGCCGCCGCCAGATGGGCTGCTTCAGGACATGGACATCCAGCTCTTCGACGTTCATCGACCGACGAATGACGATAGCGCGTCCGAAGGCCTGCCCAACACCGGGTCCCCTAGACTTGCCCGAGATGAAGACTCTAGTAACGGTGCGGGCGACAGCGTCATCGACCGTGAAATATCGATGGTGAGGATTGTGGCCACCTTCGCGTCTGGCCAGCACGGTACAGGCGAGAACGCGAGCGCTTTCCCGGGAATTGTTCTTCGGGGCCGCCACTGCTGGTGCCCGAGCGTTCTTGTTTCGTTGCGCAAGATTCAAATTGAGGTCAAGACCCGCTGCTGGTGGCAAATGCAGACCGGATTGCTAAGGCTAGCACTGCTCGACGTAAGGCGCCGCGCCCGTGCCCCTCTCTCCCGTGTGCCCGTTGTGTATCCGTGCGCGCATGTTGCTGCTGCTGCTGCTGCTGCTGCTGCTGCTGATGATGATGATGATGATGATGCTGATGATGATGATGATGATGATGATGATGATGATGATGATGATGATGATTGCTTCTGACGCTCCGTCCCCGGCCTTTCTGCCATGCTGTATGCTCATCGCCGCAGCTGCCTAAGGTCGAGTTTTGTGGCGGCGAGGGCGCCTTCGTACTAGGCTGCTGCAGCAGTGCAGTGCAGCTGCCCAAGTTCCTCGCGGCCCAGATAGGCAGCCGTCTTATAGAGCGTGCCCTCTATGAGAACTTTGGCATGGACAACCCAATTACCATCCCCATCAAAATCTGGACGCCGCTCGGAGATTCTGATGACGCCGAGTCGATCGCGGGCTCCTTGGCTGCCGCTTCCGACAGGTTCTTCAAGGGCCTTAATCTCTGGTAGTTTCTTGGTAGATTCGTACGTTCGGTTCCGGCTGCTTGGACCTTGGTGGCAGCATCGAGTGCGGACGGTGGGCATCAGAGTTCGGTACTTGTGGACTGCATTGGTGGATGCGCCATGCCCCACAGTGCCGCAGGGCACCTGCACGGGCGCAAGAGCCGCAACCCGAACCGCATGGTGGACGGACATCGACTCCGTCTCCGATCCGAGTCGGTCGTCCACATCGCCGTACGGCGTAACGCCGACCCCGAGCCGGCCTCCGGGCCCGGTCAGAGCGTCAGACCGTCCCCGCGGGGCCCACCGCGCCACCCCCACGAGGCCGGAGCGCGCTCCGCGCTATGGGAAGCCGCTATCGGATCGACGTGTTTTTCGTTTCTGACGCACAGAATTGCAACTGATGTATCACCGCGTACAACCAACCGCGATCCGCGAACCGGCGGGGCTCGGACGTCTCGGCGGACCCCCTGTGAGCGCCGTGTGAGTAGCTGTATAACTCTGAGCCTTTACTCGAACTGGAAGCCAAGGTCCAGCCCCCCATCGGGCACGGCTGGCCTCCCGAGCTTTTTGCGCCTCAGCTGAGCTGCCTCCTTTGTCCCGGCGCCTCCACTGGCAAACGTCGCATCCTTATGGCATGCATGGGGGTCCAGCCGCGCCCGTTTCTTTGGCTGCGCATCCTCGGCGCTCTCACGAGTCGCTCCGGCTTTCCCCGGCAGCAGGCATGCAATTGTCTCGCCTTTTTGGTCGCCCGATGGATGGCTCGTGGACGCGAGCAGCTCGGAGCGATCCGCCTCCTTGCATCCCGCGGCCTCGTCGCCCTCGAATAAGAACACGTAACCCTCTTCGATGCTGCGTAGCTCAGCTCGAAGTGCCGACTCGCGTGCAAGCTTCGCCTCCTGCGTCGCCTCCAGCGATTCGCCGCACTTCCGACGCTGCTTGAGCTCATCAATGTCGCGCAGTGCCTTCCGAAGCCGTTTGCGCTTTCGCTCCGTTTCCGCCACGCCGGCGTCTGCAGCGGCACCACGTGCGCCGGCTGACGGCTGCACGGTGGTGGTCACCTCTGCGCCATTTATCTCCGTTGCCTGCGCTGTCTGCGCTGCCTGGGCTGCATGCACGGCCTGCGAGCGTCGGGCCGCCGCGGCCGCCGCCATGTAGAGTCGCGCACTCTCCTCACGCGCCAACTCGGCAGCAGCCCAGCGGTCAGCTGGGGCTGCTGCGGGCAGCTGTGAAACACATGAATGTAGCACAGACGCGGGACGAAAGACGGCGTCCGATGAGTCCGACGTCGCAAAGTGGCCCTTCTCGACACATTGCATGCAACGGCGCGTCCTTTCGCCATGGCGCCCGCGCTTCTGGTAGAGCATGCGATTTGAGAACGCAGCTGGATCGTTGACGCCGCAGGCCGTACAAAAAGCGTTCACGTCGACTTTGGCAAATCGGCCGGTGGGCGATTGCTCAATGTCCACCTCCTTGCAAATCTCCTTGCCATCGTCGTCGGTCGGCTTCGGAAGGTTCCGAGTGTCAATGCCTCTGTGTCGACGAGGCATACACGTTGGATCCGTGACGTGAAGCCTAGAACCGTTACATTTACGTGCATGGTATCGGCCGGAGCCCCCGATGAGCTCGAGTCGCGAGAGGCGGAGGCGGGCGTGCCGTGTGTGTCCCGGCACCCCCTGGTGTATTTTTACCGCGAATGCCGGTACGTGGTATTCCAGTTCAAATCGCCGTACCCGTAGAACCTAGTCACGTTTGGGTCGCCCGGGTGGGTCGCATGTGTTTCGCATGCAAGTGCGGACAAAACTGATCCAATTCAAAGAGATGTTTGGTGTTTTGGGGGGCCCCGTGCAGGTTTTTGGAAAAGCAGCACCGTGTTGCGTGAGGCTGAGTGCGCGCGTCGTGACAGGTTGCCCAGGCATGGAGTTCGTGAAGGGCAACTTTGGCACGTTCAAGCACGATATGAAGAGAGAAGAGGGGCTTGGCGTGGTGCCCGCGCAGTGGTCCACGACTGCACAGATGAAAGACCCACTCCCGACCAAGGCGCTGCGCGTCAAGTCGGGCTACACGGGCCACGTGCCTAATGGCCGTGATCACATTGGGCACTCGTTCAAGTCGATCGACAATCCGGGACTACCAGGGAAGCCCTTGATGGAGGTCATGCACCGTGTCTATGACCCGACCCCGGGACACCTTGGGTACGCTATTCGCCTCGAGCCACCCCCAAAAGAAGCAGCTCTCTACCACGACCCTTTCCATGGCGAGCACGACCCATTCAACGCGAAGCGGTCGGGTAGCAAGCAGTACGAGTACGGTGTGGCCACGACAGCGCCGGTGCCCATGCGCATCGAGAAGGTCCTCTCCGGCGATGAGCGCGACATGGATGATGAGGCGAATCGGCAGTCGACTTTGGACATGGACGGCGAGGGGCAGTGGGTGATGGCAGGCTACACGGGACACGTGCCCAAGGCGCGGGAGGTGTACGGCACGTCCTACTACGGCCCGCCCGAGGGACCGAGCTACAAGGGCCCGTTCTACACGTCAGACGTGTACGCCAACCCCGGCGGCCCCAACAGGGAGGCCATCTGCCCTTAAAGCCATGTATCTTGTGCCCCACAGGCCACAGCCACGAATCACCCACCGGCACGTGCCTCCCCATTGTGGGAGGAACAATCGCTCCACTGAGTGTGTTTGTGGGAGGATCAACAATCGCTCCACTGAGTGTGTGTCTGTGGGAGGAACAAACATTGTCTGTGTGCAGGTGTGACGTGTCGGTGACTGTCCAGTGTGTGTGTGCACATGCTACCACAGTGACCAGAGTGACCACGTCACCACACCACGGGTCTGCGAACATGTTACTTCGTGTTGTCTGGAGGGTTTTTTCGAATTCGGTGAGTGAGCAACAAAAGCCGTGTGGGGAGACGATCTGCATCGACCATCGTGGTTCGTGCATCAGCATGTTCACATGATTGTTCTAGACGATGTGACGCGCTGCTGACGAAAAACGAGCCGGTACACGCGCGCGCAGCCGTGCGGCGTCCGGCGACGCCGCCAGACCACAGCAGTTTGCAAGCCATCTCGTCACTTCGCCCCGGGGTTGGGTTCCAGGGTTCGGCCGGCCTTTATACTTAGGACGATCTTCACATAGAACTACTCAGGTAGCCGAGCTAACCTCCACACGTGGAACGGGACTTTAAGATTAAACAACTTTTTTGAAAAAGTGTCGGCTTCCGGCGGGGGCTCGGGCTCGGACCTCGAACGGACCTCGGAGCACGTGGAGGCCGCGTCCAAAGGCCGGTGACTACTTCCGTTCTTCAGACTCCGCGCAACGCCATGATGGGGGTTTTGCTTGCGCCTACAAGCTGAAGCTCGCCCCTCGGCTTCCCCTCTCGTAGCCGGACCCGGGCCCCGACGCCGCGCCGACATGCCCCGTGTGCGTGTCGTAGTCCGGCAGATTTTACCCGTTGCGTGTTGCGGTAGAGACCCGTCGCTTGACCGACACAGAGATACCGGCCGAAAAATATCAGATCGGATACGGTACCGACACATGATTTCACATGATCAGATACGGTACCGGTACAGTCACACATGGACAGACCGTCGACGCTGCGTGCTCCGGTCATTCCTCCGTCGTCAAGACGGCGCATCTCCGTCGCATTTCAAGACGCCATCTCTGATCTCTCAAATGAAATTGACCCGATGGGGTACAGCACCGCCGCCCGCGCCCGCGCCGCCCCGGCGTTCTGTCATCACGCGGGTGAGCGGCACGCAAGAGGAGGGCGCGTCGTCGCAATCGTCCCAGCCATCGTCGTAGTCGTCCTCATCGTCCGAGATGGGCTCCGCAATAGCGTGGCGTCGCGGCGTGCGGCGCTGGCGCCGCGCCATCTCGCGCCGCAGCCGGTGCCGCCGCTGGCGTGGCGTATCCCATCCGCAGCATTTGCGGCAGCCCTGGTAGCAGCGGCGCCCTACAAAGAGGCACGTGACCGGGATGAGCACGAGCTGCAACCAGTCCTCGGCGTCCGCGTACTCGTTGAAGATGATCACCTCGTAAGCCTCGAGAAGCACCGAGCCGGTGGGGGTGTCCCAAAACGAGGTCAAGGCGGCCTGGCCGGCCAGGGGCGAGAAGCTGGTGGCGGCATTGAGGCGCGGCATGAGCTCGGACATCGCGAGCAGCAGCCAGCAGAACATCTCTCCCAAAGTGGAGACGACCACGTAACGGAACATCAGGACGCCAGAGATGCAGCCGAGCAGCAAGAGCTGTGAGAGCTTCGCGAGGAACTTTTCGCCGTACTCGAGCGCACCGTCGGTCGCGGCCTTTTCGAGCCGGCTGTGGAAGTCCTGCGCTGCAGGGCCGACGCACGGCACGATCGTTGAATTGCATTCGGCGATGCGCGCGCGGAAGCGGCGGCGCGATGGCAGCGTGGAGCGCTTGAGCCGCTCCATGGCCACCGAGCATGTGCTCCAAAGCTGCTTGCACAGGTCGTGCGACGCGCGGAAGTTGCGGTTGTTCAGCTCCGAGAGCAGCTCAGCGCACCCCATGTCAAATTCGGCTCCGACCAGCCCAGAGCCCGTCGACGCGCCGAAGCCCTCTGCGAGCAGGCTGCTCTTGGCACGTGCGACACTCCTCGCGTGGTACGCTGCGAGTGACTCGTCGGACACCGGCAGCTTGAATTCGCCCATCGCGGCGCGCAAGTCCGCGAGCACGCGCTGCACGAGCTCGCGGTTGAAGGCGTCGATGACAGACCCCGCTGTTGGAATGCGCTGCGCGTTGAGCACGCGCACGAGCTGCTGCACTTGGGCTGCGAGATCGGCACCGGTACGCCAGACGCGCCCGCCGCGGGTGCTCATCGACGTGTGCTGTGCCACCCACTCGCGCACGTGCTGCAACCCCGCGAGGTACTCGGGGCTGAAGGCCGCCTGGCCGAGGTCGCAGAGCGCCGTGCGCTGCACGTGTGGCTGGGGCAGCCCGAAGCCCGCCATGCCGCCACCCTCGCCGTCAAAGGTGCTCAGCTGCGCGCGTATGGCATTGAGCTGCTGCCCATGCTCATCGTGCTCGGGGTGCGCCTGCTGCTTGAGTGCCTCGCGCAGGTACGATTCCACGCTCGAACCCTGCAAAAAGTCGCGCTGCACCAGCCAGAGCAACGCTGGGGGCAGCCATCGTGATGGCTCAATTCGACGTGAGGTGATCCTTTCGCGCGCCTCGCGGCCCTCGCTCGCCTCGCGCGGCCTGTGGGCCTCCGGAACATCCTTATCGCCGAGCCTGCGCGATCCTCGCTGCGCGCTGCTCCCGGGCGGCCCTTGCGAGCGCCGCCAAAACTCGCCCGCCAGCTGCGCCACGAACGAGAGCTTCTCGATGTCCGCCTCCTTGATCGTCTCGACGAGGTTGTACACGAGTGCCGAGGACACGAGCGCCGAAAAGGCGAAGATGCGATCGTCGTACACGGCGGCCTTGCCCGTCGCGTCGAACCCCTCTGTGTCAAGGTACACCCGCACCGTACCATTCTGCGGCCCAATGGCATAGGCCCACACACCTTTGGTCTGCGTCTCGCGCCGGTGGCCGACTCCAAAGCCGCGGTCGCACGGCACCTGCATAAGCTGGTTGAGCAAGAAGCTCTTCCCGGAGCGGTACTGTCCGATGGCTGTGACGACTGTGACGGGTGATTTGATGCCGCGCAGCCATGCAAGCGTATCGTTCTGCAGTTTCAGCCCGTGGCCTCCGTTTTCGTCTGGCAGCAGCAACGCGTGCGCGCCGGGCTCTTCGGCAGTGGCCTGCGGTGCTACCGGAAACGGGGTCCTCGGCGCGCTCGCTGCCATTGCGAGCAGCGGCACGAGTACGAGAGCGCCGCCTCTCATGGACACCACTGCCGTCTGGTATGATCGGGACGTGTGAACGTTAACACGACAGACGCGACAACGTGTGTGAAGTCCACACAAAACAGCGGCGCTCATGCGAGCGCGTACCGGGGGGGCGGGTTTATACTAAGTTTGTACGCGCGAGTACCGTGTTGGGTGCCAGACCCACCGCACCGACCGTACCGATCGTGAATGCGTGATTCCGTGTCGCGTCCGTCTCCGTTTGCCACGCGGCACGCGCGCACGGCGTAGGTCCGCCACAGCACACGCGTGTCCGCCCGTCTCCGTGATACAAACACCTTGAATAACGACGTTCGACGACACACACGCTCGAACGGCTTGTGCGGTACAGCCACAGCCCTCAGCCGCACGCCACGCACACTCGCTCATGAGACGCCTCAGGGCTCAGTGGCGCAGGTTCATCTCAGTGTCCACTTGTTCTGGGTAATGAGCCTCACGACGTATGCGTCCGTGCCGCATGCCTCCGGTACGACGCGGGTGCTTGCCTACCCTCCGCACTCAAGACTTGCTCTTCTGCGCGAGCAGCTCCCCGATCGCCTCCTGCAAGTTCTCCCCCGTCTTCGCAGAGACCGCCTTGACCTGAATCCACCGATCCGTGTACTGGGTGAGGTCGAGCTCGGACATCAGAGCTGCGGCATCCATTGCACCGAGCAGATCCTGCTTGTTGGCCAGGACAAGCACAGGCACGCCGCTGAGCTCCTCCTGACCGCACAGCTCTGAGAGCTCTTCCGCCGCCTCATCGATTCGCCGCTTGTCCGCGGAGTCGACCACGTAGATGAGCGCGTCCGTGTTCGCGTAGTAGTTCTTCCAGTATGGCCGAATGTGCTTCTGGCCACCAATATCCCACACGTTGAGCTTGAAGCCGCCCGTTTGCACCGATTTGATGTTGAAGCCCTGCGTGGGCGTGATCTCCTGGGGGTTCTCCTGCGGACGATGCACACGAAGGAAAACAGTTCAGAACTTGCGCTGGTCGCGCAGGCAGCACTAGCAGATACAGCCACCGCTTCATGGTGTACGCAGCAGAGCCCCGCCGCGCGCACAGTGCCCAGCAGGGCAAGCCACACGCCGCGTACATCTGCCAGCTTCTTGAGCGCGGTTGTCTTGCCCGAGTTGTCCAGGCCGAGCATCAGGATGCGCAGCTCCTGGTCATCCTTCTTGAGGTTGCGCAGCAACGAGAGCAGGCCCCTGAGCGAGCAGGCGCGCACGGCGGGGTCAGAGACCGAAGGCTGGAGGACGTATCTGGCGCAAGCCGCGCGCGCGCGCATGCTCCCGTCGGCCGTGGGCGCGTGGGCCAGGTCGGCAAAGACGCTCTCACATGGTTCTTGCGAGCCGTTAGCGAGCGTGGTGCAAAGTTATCATAGCGCCACCACGGCGCCAAATCACATCTTCCAGACCTGATACCTCCGGACACGCGCGTTCTTGACGCGTGGAGGTTCAGAGGGGCTGATGACAACGCAGGGCGAGCCACCGCGCTTCTAGCCTACGCCGCTACTGCCGCTAGGCTACGCGGTTGGCTACTATGCGCCGCGCTATACATCCTCTCGACGGACAACGCGAATTTACTCGTCGTCATCGAGGAGGTCATCGAGCGGATTGTCGCCGCGCTTCTTCATGATGCGGTAGAACTCGTCGGGGTTGATCTCGCCGTCGCCGTCGCGGTCGGCCTGGTCGATCATGTCCTGGAGCTCCTCCTCGGTCATGTTCTCGCCGAGCTCCTTGGCGACGCGCTTGAGGTTCTTGAACGAGATCTTGCCGGTCGAGTCGTCGTCGAAGAGCTTGAAGACCTTGATGATCTCCTCCTTGGTGTCCTTCTCGCCCATCTTGCCGGTCATCATCTCGAGGAACTCGGGGAACTCGATGTGGCCCGAGCCGTCCGCGTCAATGTCCGTGATCATCTTGCGGAGCTCCTCCTTCTTGACCTCGAAGCCGAGGGCGCGCATCGCGGCCTTGAGCTCGCGGTAGTCGATCGAGCCGGAGTGGTCCGTATCGAACAGGTTGAACGCCTCGCGGATCTCCTCGATCTGCTCCTCCGAGAGCCCGGGCTTCTTGGCCTTTCCCTTGCTTGCTGGGGCGGCTCCGCGACGCATGATGTTAGCTGGTTCTGTGCGCAAGGAGGCGAGTAGCGAGCGTTCGGTCAGTTGGTTTTCTGCTGCTCGTTCGCTGGCGCGGCGGCTCGAGCAGCCGCGGCATGGGACTCTGGGGCCCTCGTTGTACCGTCTGTTGGAGACAAAACCCGTTCTGGTGAACCGAAGCGAATTCGCTTTGGCGCCGAAGTTCTGTACGCGTAACTGACACGCCGGGAAAAATCCCAATTGCACTGTCTTGTGATGCCTTGGCCGAAAAGTCGTTCTGCTTTTCGTACACATGAACAAAACAGCGCGCGTGCGGAGGGAGGATTTTGGACGGGAGTCTGGCTGTGTGGCGGGCGACGAACACCCGGGATGGCAGACAAGGACGACGCACGGCGTTCCAGAAAGCTGGCGCATGCCAAGGTCGCAGTGGATATCAAATTGAACACTTCGAAAATCACTACTTCGAAACTCAATGCAGCCTCGGACTCCAATCGCAGCAACTCACGGCGTGGCAGTGCATCCAATCGCAACGGCAGCAGCAGCGGCACGGCCAGTCAGCGAGACGGGCCGGTCTTTCCGCAGGAATCCTATCGAATGTCGCGAAAGGAGCGGCTAGCGGACGCAAAGACACGGGCCAAGTTCATCAAGGCGGCGATGCCGCCGTCGTACCCGACGACGTGCTTGGAGGCACTGCGCACGCTCTCGCCGCCGACAGGGCGCACCTTCTCGCCGAGCCGCGACGGCTCATTGAGTCCGTCGCTGATCAAGCTCAAGCCTTGGGAGGGGCCATACCCGTGGGAGATGACAATACCTCCGCCGCCAAAGATCTCGCCACGTTCGATGGATGCGAAGATGCCCACGGCGGTGCTTGTGCGGGAGGCGGCGAAGCGGGCGGCATTGGAGAAGGCAGCGCGGGCTAAGGCGCGGGCCGAGGAGTTGGCGCGCAAGAGGATGGCGGAGCGGTTGCGCGCGATTGAGATTGAGGAGGCGGGGCGGGCCGCCACGGCCGAGGTGCGCAGCAGGGAGCCCACGAGCGTGGCCAAGCTGCAGGAGCTGCAAGAGGCGTGCACCGCCAGGCGCGAGGAGCTCTTGCAAGCGCTCAAGGAGATCGAGCACCGGAAGCGCGAGTCGCTCTTGCGCAGAATCGGCGAGGCAATGCTCGAGCGGGGCATCGCGACGCACGCGCTCATGGCCGAGTGGGCGGCGGGCACCACTGAGGAGGGGCGGCTCACCAAGCAGGAGTTCAGGCAGGTCCTGCGCATGACGCTCTCGCTCAAGCCGTCGGACGATCAGATCGACGACTTTTTCAAAATGGCGGCTCACTGGCCCTTCAAAAACGACGACTCCTTCAAGAATAAGGGTCCGGACGCGATCTCACTGGCCGAGATCAAGCCGGCGCTGCGCCAGGTGCATGGGTACGCGAGGAGCGAGAAGGACAAGGAACTCCGATGGAGCTTTGAGGCGGAGGCGTGCGCGAGGCAGGCGCAGGCGTACCAGGACTGTCAGGCGAGCGCAGCCAAGTGGGGTCATCTCCAACGGCTGATGGATGAGCTCCGATCGCACCCCTCGCTCCGGGTGTCTATTGGGTACTTCATCGAGCAGCAGAAAGTCGCGCTCGCATTTTCGCCGTCTGAGTCGCCCACGCCAGCCGCCAGCCGACTTGCCTCGCCCGACGGGCGCAGTTCACCAGCCGGCGCCTTCTCTTCGCCCACGCCTTCGCCCACGCCAGGCGCCGAGGGCGGCGTGGGCACGGCGGCGGGCAGCGCTGAGGGCCAGGCTGAGGGCCGGCAGAGGGCAGCGGGTGGCCACGTGGCAACGGCTGGCCTGAGCCCTACCGGTACGTGGCCGAGCAAGGCGCCGAATCTGAAGCTGCTGCTGCAGGAGTGGGGCTCTGACGGCATGGGCTTCGTCAGTCGCGAGGCGTTTGTGCGCAAGCTGAGCGCGCTCAAGAATGAGGGCGAGCTCAAGATCTCGGGTGAGCCGAATGAAGTCAAGGAGGTCTTGATGGAGCTCTTCGACGACCTCTTGAAGGAGGGCTGCGAGGTCGAGGTTGAGCGAGGGCGAAGCGCGGCGAGTGAAGTTGGCCCACGCCTTGATCTCGAAAAGGCCTTCAGCCTGATGATGGTGGAGGTGGAGGCGCAACGGGGCAAGGAGAAGAAGCTGATGGGTGCGCTCGAGAAGGCGCGTGAGAAGGCGCTCGCGCTGCAGGCTCAGTGCGCTGCGGATGCAGCGAAACGTGCCAAGGAGACGGAGATTGAGGCGCGTGAGCGGGCGTTGGCCTTGAAGAACCTCAGGGAACCTCAGGGAACCTCAGGGAACACATCGTCGGAGCTCGCGGCCCTGAACTCGTCCTTGAGGGCACTGAGCGGCCCATCGGCGCAGTCGGAGTTCGCGGCCCTGAACTCGTCCGTCATCTCTAGGGCTGGGTCACGACGGCCAACCTTGGACAACCTGGAGGCCACGCGGCCACGACGGCCAACCTTGGACAACCTGAAGGCCATGGTGATGGCTTAATCAGGCGCACTGCCCGCACCGCACTGGCGAGACAGACGCGAAAGCCGCGTCGTGTTTCACGGTTACTTGCAAACTCTCTGCCCAAACGTTTGAAAGGAAGTAGGCCCGTCGAGAGGACTCTACACTCTTCGGATCGTCAGATAGGTGTACTGTTGTACGATGTAGAAACGACCACTTCGGTCTTCGCTTTTGGAGGTGACTGTTTATCTCCGCGGCGACCGGCGTGCCCCGTAGACGCACAACATGGAGCGATCGGAGATGGCAGATGCGACCTCCGCGTGGAGCGGTACCCCACTACCGTACCCGACCGTAACGTAAGGGCTAGTAGGCGCGTCCCGGCCGGGTCGTGCGGACGGGAAACCGCCGGCTATCGTAGCACGTAGCCACGTACTCCGATCTACTCGTAAGTACCTTCGCTACGCACCGCGTACCGGTACCAGCAGTGGCCAGTCATCCCTTGGAAGTGTGAAGAACAGAGAAGCGCCTGTACTTTACAAACACGACGAAGTTGTTGGCGCAGCCGAGCGGTTGCGCCTCGTGCGGGCTGGCTCGCCGTGCCGCTCGAAGAATGGAGGGATCCTATTCATGGAGCCGGTCGGACCGGCTCGATGGCGGCGATCGCGCCCACAGCGAAGAGCTTCTGCGGCGGCGCATAGGCCACATTCTTGTTGTTCTTGGAGGGACTGTGCTTCGAGTCGGGTACCGGCTGCACCGCCTTGAATGGCGAGCGCTCCGCCTGCCGGTGCGCATCCTTGGCAACCTCGACCCTAGACGTCTTGGGCGCCTTTGCCCGCTGCTTGCCGAAGACAGAGAAGCGCTTCGGCTTGAGCGGCTCGCCCCACTCGCCGTCGGCATCGTCAAAGGGGTCGGTGAGCTCCGGAGCACCGGCTGGCGGTGTGAACACCAAGAGCTTCACCTCCGGGAAGGCGGCCTTCAGTTTCGCCGCCGCGTCGCTGGCGGAGCCCACCGGCTCGCCGTTGACGGCCTTGATCAGCATCCCCTTCTTAAGAGCACCCGCGGCTAGGGCGATGCCGCCCTCGGCCAGCCCGACCACCAGCCCGCCCTGCGGGTGGCCCCATTCACACACGAGCCCCAAACTGTCGTCCTGGTTCGCCTTCCACAGGACCACCTCTTCGAAGACAGGCGCGCTCACGGCGGGTTCTGGTCGCGCTGCCGTGAGCGCGACTGCTTCGGGTTCTGGTCGCGCTGGCACGCCAAGAGCTGGGGGGGGAGCTGGGGGGGGAGCTGGGGGGGGAGCTGCGGCCCGTGCTGCATCACGGCTGACGGAGCGCACGGGTGTCATAGTGGGCGTCGTGATGGGCGTCGTGCGGCTGGCGGCCTCGAGCGCACGTCTCCACGCCTCGCGAGAGTGCGCCGACGGCGCGGCGAACACGGCGCTCGCTCTTAAGGACTTGATGACGAGGACGAGGGGCTTCTTCGCCTTCGGAGGGAGCACTTCGGTGTTCGTCAGCCTGAAGTGCACCATCGGCTTCTCGCCATTGTAGAGCTCATCGAGCGTGCCGAAACCCCGTAATTGATCGGCGACTAGCACGCACCAGCGCCACTCAGCGAGCGGTGCGCGCAGTAGCCCTCGCCACCGGCTCGCTTGCAGCCGGTGCTGCAGCCAACCTTGGCAGCTCACCAGCCCCAGGTGCGCGGGGGGAGGCGTGAGGAGCAGCCGCGGCGGCGGCCTGTGCAGCGGCGACGCGAGCGCGGCGGCGCAGATGCCAAGCGTCGTACTGGGCGCGAGCGAGAGGGACGTGCCCTGCCCCGGCAGCCTCGGAGCGTCGTACTGGGCACCCGACTCGGCGGCAGGCTCGACAGCCGACGGGTAATCCGACGGCGACGGCGACTTGCGTCCAAATGCGCCGAGCACCCAGCGCACCCGCGTGCGCCGCTTGGCCGGCGCCGGCGCCGCGCATGCGCTGCTGAGCTGTGTGGGCGCCATTGTCTCGGGAGGCGCGTGCGACCGATAGACTACGGCAGGCTTGTCGGCCGGGGTGCCAGTCGCGATGGCCACGTGTCGCGACTGTAGTGCCAGAGCGCTCACTGCTGCTGGCTCCGCTGTCGCGTCGGTGGCTTCAAGCCCAGGCGGCGTGTCGGGCGGCGTGATGTGCTGGATGAGGCGTGTGGTGCTGAGCGCCGTGCTGAGCGCCGAGCCTGGCAGCCCGAGCGGAGGTGTGAAGTCCAGCGGAGGTGCGAAGGTCGAGGTCGCCTCGAGCGCCGTGACGAGCACCAAGGGCCGCGGGAGCGTACCGATTCTAGTGAACAGCTCGTGATGGGCTATGTGGCGTACGTCGACGCCAGCGAGCTCGAGTACCAAGCAGCCGACGCGCACGCCTTGGCGCTCGCCGGCGCCGCCCGCATGCACCTCTGAGATGAAGACGCCGCCACCCGCCGCATTGCTCAGCCCAAGCCCGAGAGGCCCCGGACCAAACTCGAAGCGAGTGGGCGGCACACTCGTACCGGGTACGGCCACTCCCGCCGAGGCCATCGCTGCTACGGGCGCCGCTTCGGGCGCTGCGGCTGGCGTTATGGGGCCTTCGGCTGCGGGAACTGCTTCTCCTGATTGCATGCTGATTGCATGCTGATTGCCTCCTTCATCAGGGCCTTCGGCTGCGGGAACTGCTTCTCCTGAGGCATACGGGCCGGTGCCGCCATTGTCGCCATGGTCGAGCTCATTCTTCCAGATCGCCTCGGGATGCGCGGCCGTACGAAGCAGCTCGGGGCTCGGGGCCGACCCATGGTCCCCAGTCTCTGAGAGCGACACCGGCGGCTCGCTCGTGAGCCATGCCGCGGTCGAGGGTGCCGTCTCGGGCGCGGTCGAGAGCGCCGTCTCGAGCGCGGTTGGGAGCGCCGCCTCGGGCGCCGTCTCGGGCGCGGTTGGGAGCGCCGTCTCGGGCGTATCCGTGTGCCCGTTGGCTGGCGGCTCGATCACTTCGATGATCAGCGGCCGCTGCCGTTGCACGAGCTTCTGGACTTCGAGGGGCGCAAGGCCCTCCACCGCCACGCCGCTCACCGTGACGAGGAGCGAGCCGCTGGGCAGTCCACATCGCGCCGCCTCGGACCCCTCTGTGACCAAGCAGTGCACGTCCGTCGTCGCCGCTGTGAAGTGGAGCTTGATGCCCACCCTCGCCTCGACAAACTCGAAGGCACGAAGCTGCGGGCAGGTGGAGGGTGCGTTCGCGCCCGGCGCCGCGGTGGAGGGCGCGGCTGGCGCGGCTGGCGTGTCGAAGCGGAGGCGGCGCAAAAGCTGTGGAGGGGTGGCCGGTGTCGGAGTTGAGGGGGGGGCATCGGCCACCGAGGGGGGCAGCTGTGGAGGGGTGGCCAGTGTCGGAGACGCCTCAGGCAGCCTCGCTGGGGCAACGGCCGGTGCTGAGCTCTCTGAAGGAACGTACAGAATGGACGCAGGCAACATGGCCGGAGCAGACGCCATGACGGGCAGCTGGGACTCGGAGCGCGTCGTGGCGGGCGGCGTATCCCCTCGCCTCCTGCGCTCCTCCTTGAGCTCCCAAAACGGTTTCGACTTTTGCTCGAGCCGTTTGCCAAACGAATTCGAGGAGGGCGTCTGCATGTCGTAGGGGTCCATTGGCGAATGCAGACCATCGGGCGCCGACGAGCCTATGGTGGCGGTCGCGGACGCAGCCGAGGGCGTGGCCTCACACGCTGACAGCGCTCGAGACGGTGCTCCTGGCGACGGCGACACGGCGAGGCGAGATGGCAACGAGCCGCTAAGGGCAGGGCCTGCCTCTCCACCGTTCACGCCTTCTCCACCATTCACGACCGCTTTCGATGCGGCCATCGGCGAGTCGAGAAGGCGGCGTGGCATCAAGCCCCTGCCGTCCAGTTCCGTCCAAATGCCCGCGCTCTCTGTCGGAGGCGGCTCAGCCCCAGCCCCTGGCTCGGCCTGTGGATCGATTGGTGCGGCAGCCGCCGGTAGCAGCCATGCCAACCACGGCGCGAGCGACGAGAACAGTAGCGGCGCCGGCGTCGGCGTCGACGTCGGCACGGTCGCAGAGACGCCGGCGACGGGGTGGGCACTTGCATGCACGGTCGCAGAGACGCCGGCGCCGGGGTGGGCAATTGCATGCACGGTCGCAGAGACGCCGGCCGTCCCGCCCGTGGGTGGCCAAGCAAGGGCCAAGGGGGGCGGCGGGCCGGGCGAGGGCGGCGGAGCGCCATCCCGAGCGCCATGGAGCACTTGGAGCAGCGACGGCTGGAGGAAATCGGACCAGAAGCGTAGCAGCGATGGCAGCGCGCCTTCCTCCGGCTCCGGCGGTGGCGGTGGAATCTCCTCATCGGGAGATGGCGTGCGCGCTTTGGTCCAACGTGCAGACGGCGTCGCGTTCCACTGGGGCGCGGGCGGCGGCGGCAGGGGCGGTTGACGCTCGGGTGTCGCAAGCAGGGCGGCGGCCACCACGGCGGCAGCAAAGGCCTCGGCGGCCCGTTGGTCGGACTTGTCACGGCGTGCGGCCTCAGCAGAGGCCGCCTGCGCTAGCTCCTCCTTCTTGGCTGCCACGGCTGCGTCGACCACGACCGTCGCCAGCTCTCGATCTCGATCTCGATCTCGCTCTCGAGGTTCGTCCATGGGCAACGGCGCGGAGGCCGGGGGCGCGAGCAGCGCGGGCTGCTGCTCTCGCAGCCGCCGCTCGGCCTGCTGCGTCGCATGGGCCGTACGCCGCCGCTCGGCATGTAGCCGCGCAGCCCGCCGCCGGCAAAGACCTTGGATGCGAGCAGCCGCCGACGGGGCAGCCCATTCGACAGGCGTCGTGACAGCGCACGCACGCTCGACGAGGTGCTGCAGCGCGGTCACCCAGTAGGTGAGCGAGCCGATACGCCGCTCCCGCTCGGAATGTAGCGAGCCAAGAGGCGAAGCTTGGAAGACCAGGTCGGGCTCTGAGTAGCGCTTCACGCGGAATTGACGCATGTCGAAGTTTTCGATGGTGACAGTGCGCATCGTGGCGATCGGCACGCGGAGGCCGGGGCCCTTGAGGCACCACATCCCGGTTTGGTCCTCCACGACCGCGCACTCCTTGGCTGCAAAGCAAGCTTTGGCGCCATCCCACACGAAGAGTTCGCCACGCACGAGGTTCACAAGGCCTCGGGTCTTCGCGGCCGTGCTCGCGCTCTGCTGATCCGACAAATTCTGCGCTGATGCTGCGCCCGTCCACGGGTCGTAGCGCAGCCGTGTGTCGGCGGTGGGCATCCTGTCACCGTGTTTTTTCCGCGCCGGCCGGTTCATATGAATACGGAGGGCCTTTTCGTTAAGAATGGCCGAATCTGAGCTTCTAAAATTGTCCCACTAAATTAAGATTTTGGGGCGAAGTTCTAAGTTTCGCGGCCCCGCCTTGAAGCGATGGTCTTCGGCCTCGGCACGAGCGGCGGGAGCTTCCCTCCTGCCGACGCATTTCATAGAAAGCGGAGCAGCATCTCCGCCTGGTTCGCGTGGCTGGTTGCCGAGGCCAATCATGCGCCTGCAACCCGGCCAAGGGCGATGACGAAGCGCCATCAAGGACCTCTGCTACCGAGCGTCGTCGCCGACGGCCCGCATGAGTGCGCCCGGGATTTGGAGCCACCGCACGAGCGCACGCGATTCGCCGCCGCAGATCTCTTCCGCAAGTGCGACACAAGGCAGCGTGGTAAGCTCGAGCGCTACGAGTTCATTATCGCGATGGAGACGAGTACGCCGCCGCCGCCGCCCAACCCCACCCGCAGGAGGCCGTGCAGCGCGGCGCGCGCGCTTGTTTGCTCAGCCTCGCGTTGCTGGCGCCGTGCGCGGCCGCCCTTGCCCGCCTACGCACGCCTCCTTACCGTAGCCTGTACCCTGAGCGCCTGGCTGCTCCTTGGTTCCCCTCGCAGTGATGAAGGAGAGATTGGTCCATTACTTGATCAGCTGCCTGGACGATGCGCGCGTGGACGCCGAGCTGGCCGAGGCGGCCGCGTCGAAGGCCCACGTCGAATCCTGTGGTCTCGAGACATTCACGCGATGGTATGCCAGGTTCGACGTCTTTCTGCTCGAATTCTACCCCGAGATCATCCGGACGCCCCGGCGGCCGCTCTCTCCGGTCCTCGTCTCTCCGGGCGGCCGGACCTCACTGTTTGCGAGCCCGTACACGCCAAGTCCAGGCGGCGCGAGCGAGACCCGCGAATCGCGCCTCTTCGGCGGTGGGGTGCACAGGATCGGAAGTCGAGCCTCCCTCAGCGGTGGGCTGCGCATCATACAGAGCGGCCAGAGGCATAGCAGCCGCCCCTCCCCGTTCCAGCTGCCGGCCGGCTCTTCCGAAGGTGGCAGGGAGAGCTCCTGGCTGGCAGGACGGCCGTTCCGCAAGGAAAACACCTGGCTAGCTCGCGAGCTGATGGCGCCGCGCGTGCTGTCGGGCGGTCGCGAGCTGAATGGACGTCGCAGCGTGTTGATCAAGCCTGAGTCCTCGACGCGGAGCAGTCACAGGCGGGTACCAACGCCAGGCTCAAGACGTCAGAATCCGAGGTCCGCGGATTCGGACGCAAGATGGAGCTCCGTCTTTGCCGACAGCGTGAGCACGGACTTGTTGGCATCGTATGAGTGTTAGCGCGTGTCCTCGAGACGTTAGCACGTTACTCTTCAAGATCATAGCCTGTGCACACGTTCGCCGTTAGAGCTTAGACGGTAATGCGATGTATCGTATTTGTATAGTATATCGACATAGGTGAAGTGTGCGTGCACACGGTGACGGTGTATTAATACGCATTGAATGACGGGTAATAACGGGTAATGCTTTCGCGCGGCTTTTCCATACAGTTCACTACCTCCACGCTCTACACGACACGATCCCGTCGTTCGGGCTGGCGCCTCTCCAACGAGGCACGCAGTGCCGCCTGTTCAGAGCTCTCCGCCTTGCATGAGCGATCGAGGTAGCGAGCGATCGCCCAGCCCCAGGGGTTGAAGCAGTGTGGCCGGCCACCGAACTTGTCGCGCAGGCACGGATTGTCGCGCGTGGTCACGTTGTACCCGTGGTTTCGCACCTAGGATCCGAGAGGGAGCGCTTCGGAGGTCAGTCGAGGGAGCGCTGAAGGTCACAGTCGGAGACCGGACGAGAAAGGAAGCAGGTTTCGGGGCGGGAGGCGGGTTCCCACGGCGGGCGCACCACTTTAATCATACCCTGGGCCACCGCCTGTCTGATAGCATTGCGCGGCCCAGCATTCACACCGGCGGCAGTGGGCAGCGTGTCGTCGAGGAGCACGTGGGCATGGCACGCGGCCAACGGCTTGAAATCACGGATGTCGTCGTAAGCACCGTCGCCGTGGTCGCCGTCGATGAGGATCACGTCGCACTGCCGGTGGTTGCTCTCGTTGGCAGCAAACTGCGGGAGTGTCCTGTGTGAGTCCCCCACGTACAGATTGAATCGTTCGCCAAAATAGAGCTTGAGCAGATCGAAGACATCGCGAGAATAGGGCTGGATGCCGAGGTCAAACGAGTGCGTCACGAGATGCGGGTTGGCCAGAAGCATCGCCGCAGTGCCGTGGCCGCCATTGACGCCGGTCTCACAGTAGGTGCGCACGTCGTCGCGCTTCCACACGAGGCGCGAGTAGCTGTGGAGCTGCACCAATCGCATGTACCCATACGGCATTTGTGGCATTCCCCGGTCAGGGCGGTGCCGCAGGATGATGCGGTCGAGGAGGTTCCAAAGGACGTAGACGGAAGTCAGGTACTGGTCGTAAGTCTCCGGGTCGAAGCGATTTGCCGGCACGCGCACATTCTCCTTCAGCACAGGTGTGTGCTCGGTGGGGGCGAACATGGTTTTGCTCCGGCCTTTGCGTTTCCCCGTGGGGGGGGGACAGTATAGTTCCCCCTGTGGGGGGAGCAGCCCCTCCTCCTGGTTTTCTTCCCTGAGCCGCAAGCATCGTCGTGGCTTTGCATGTGTGTAAAACGCTAAAACGTGTGCACTGAGCATCCATTCAACCCTCTTGAGTCTTGTCTGGGACAAGCGGCGACGTAGAGCGTGTAGCGGCGCCCTTGTCCCTGCTCTCTGCCTCTTGCCCGCTCTCTCACGAGTCGTGTCATCGTCGGCCGCGGCCCCCTCCACCGCGACCCTTTCCTCCTCGTCCTTTGCCCTTGCCGCCCCCTTTGGCAGGCCCGAGCATGCCTCGCTCCATCCCTCGCCTGTCCTCTCCGCTGGACATGCTTGGTCGGCCGCCGCCACCGCTGCCACGCCCCTTGCCGCCTTTCCCTTTGCCGCCGCGGCCCTTGCCGCCTTTACCCTTTCCGCCTTTACTGGCCGGCGACGTGGCTGCACTCGGCACGAAGCTCATCTCTCGAGCTCCAGTGACAAGTGCGCTGGAGGCGCGATCGCTCGCGGCGCTCGCGGCCCCGGCGGCGAGCCGCTCGCCGAAGCTTGCAGTCGCAGGCAGGGCGGACGCGGCCGCGCTGCCCACAGAGCCACGCAGAATGTCCTGCTGCAGCCCGATCATGCGCACGTCCCGCGGCGCGCCGCCGCGCCCGCTGCTGCCACCGGCGGCCCCACTGCCGCCTCCACCACCGTCGCTGCCGCCGCCGCCCCGAGCGCCACGAGCTTCATGCTTGGCCGGCTGTCGAGCGGCTGCCTTAGAGTGGCCGTCGCGGCCGCGCTTGCCGCCCACCTTTGCGCTGCTGCGCAGGGCACTGAGCTCGTCCTCCTCTTCTCCGTAGCCTTCCTCGTCCTCCTCCTGGTCCTCCTCTTGGTCCTCTTGGTCCTCCTGGTCCTCCTCCTCCTCACGTGCCTCGTCGTCGTCCTCGCCGTCCGCACTCTCCTCCGCCCGGGCCGCTTTGAGGCGCGAGGCGCGCGCGTCGTTGAGCTCCTTGGCGTGCGGATGAAGCGCCTGGTACTCCTCCGAGTCGCGGCTGATCGCAAAGTCGGGGTTGGTGAACAGGCTGGCGAAGCGCGAGTCGTCGAGCAGCGCGCCCTTGGGCACCTCGCTCTCGTCGCCCTTGGAACCGAACGAACGCTTCTTGGCTGGCGCTCGCAAATCTTCGGCGAGCTCGGCGTTCACCTTGACCTTGGGTTTGAGGACAGGGGCGATGCGCCCGGCGGTCTTAGCGGCGAGCTTCTCCTCGAGCCGCTGCTTGCGCCACTGCTCGTACGCAAACGGCTGCGAGAGGCTCACCGCCTTGGCATGCAGCTTCGCATCGACGAAGAAGCCGTGCATGTACGGGCGGAGCGTCGTGGTGCCGAGGAGGGCGGCGAGGCCGAGCTTCTCTATCTCCTCTCGCGTGACGAACTTATAGTCGTCGTAGAGCCCCTGGCTCGTCGGCGCCTCCTCCATCTCCTCCGTGATATTGTCCAAAAAGTGACACCAACGCGGCGCGGGGCCGAGCGAGGGCACGAAATAGGCACCCAGCCGCTCCGTCTCGAGCGCCGCGAAGATCATGCCGCTGTCCGGGTAGAGAGCGACGTCGTTAACGTCCGCGGCGGGCTCGATGCTCGTGTACGTCTTGCCGCTCTCGCGCTCCCAGATCTTGATGCTCTTCGCGTCCGAAGAGACCACGTGCCCGGTCATCGAGTGGTACTTGATGTCTACGATCGGCAGCCCATACTGATGATCCTTGATGCGCAGCGGCGAGGCGCGGCGCAGGTCGTAGAGGGCCACGTGGCCAGTCGAGGTGCCCACGGCGAGCTGCAGCCCGCGCGCGTCGAAGCGCAGCGCCGTCACCTCGCGTGGTGCCGGCAGCAGCTCGCGCTCGCCCTCGGGCGCGCCCGGGTCGATCAACCCGTGCGTCGCGGCCGCCGCGCGCGCTATCTCGGGCGCGTCAAAAGGCGAGCATGTGCCGAGCGGCAAGCGCTGGCGCGGGTCCCAGCACTGCACGTGCCCGTCCTGCGTGCCGACCACGAGCATGCCGTGCGTCGGGTTCACTGCGAGCACGTTGAGGCCCGAGGCTCCCGTCTGCAGCGGCGCAAGGAACGAGCCGCGCTCGAGGTTGAGCCGGTAGAGCTCGCCGCCGACGCCGCCGAGCAGCAGGTCGCACGTCTCGCGCTGGTAGGCCATCGCACGCCCGTGGTGCGGAATGCGTGTCACGTGGTGCTTGCCGAATTGCGAGTGGAACTCGATGCTGCGGTCGGCGAGCAGGAAGACGGCCTTCTTCCAGTCCGGCGAGAGCATTTGGAACTGCACAACGTCGGACTCGAAGTTCCGCGTGAATTTGAGCGACAGCTCGCGCAGCTCGTACGCGCGCACCATCGGCGGATAGCCGCCCGTTGCCATCATCGTCGAGCCGTCGCGGCTTATCTTGACACGGCCTGAGGTTGTCGGGAAGAAGAGGTCCTGGATGATCTCGATGCGCTCGTCCTGCACACGGCCACGCCGCTTCTTGCTGTTGACCGACGCATTCTTGCGCCTCTCGGTGACCCACGCCGGCAGCGCCTTGCCCACCGACGACAGGTTGTAAACCTTGACGCCCGCGAGCTCGGAGGGAGGGGCGAGGGACATGATCGGACTGCCAGCGACGTCGTCGTGGATGATCGATGTGTGACGAAGCTCGTGCCCCGACTTTCACACTCGCATTCACACGATGGTGGGCTTTCGAAAGGAGAAGGACGCGTCGGCCAGTACAACTCAGAGGAAATAACAGCACGCAGCACCGCAGCAGCGGCGGGGTCGGCGCGTGAGTCGCGCGTAAGGGTTTAGGGCAAGGTTTACGGCAATTGGTTGACGGATGTCTCCATTTATGACGTGACACCTGTTCCCATGTGTGTTCGCCTCTTGTCGACGCCTTCAGCGTCGACGCTTTTGTTACCGCCGACTGCGGCGCCTACCGGAGACCCAAGTTTTTCTACATGGCCAATTGGCCATGTGTTTTCCTCGTGAACGTGATGGGGTGGGGCTGCGCGCGCGCGCCCCGCGCCCCCCCCTGGCGCTGGGCCGCTGGCCCCGCTGCCGCCCTGCCGCCCCCGCCGTCGCCATACGCCACCGCACACGGACACGCGCCAAGAACGATACAGATACACGCGCTCGCCCCCGCTCCGGCGCCAGGAGGCGTCAAACGCGGGAGGCGGGGCCGGGGGACGCGGCGCCTCTCCGCTCTCGGGCCGTGACCGGAGTGCGTGCGCCCGCGCGCCACTCGGCTGTCGGACTCGGTCGTTAACGTTTCGCGTCAATGCTTAATCGGGCGTTTGATACAACTCCGGCTACGTATATAATATCCGATCCTATAGATTCTCGCCGCCAAGTTGTTTCCCCGCGTCTTACCACCTAAAGTTCTTCATAGTCTACTGCCTGCCTTCTTGGTTGAATCAGCGCACCAATGTGCGCGTGGCTTGTGCTCATCTCACCGTACTCGCCGTACGAGAATCGGCTCTTGCCTGAACTCTTGCGCGTGAGCTGGGTCAGCATCGCGTGCATCTCGCTCATCTGCTCATTGAGCCGCCTCACGTCCACATGGATGCTCGACACCTCCTGCTTGATCGCATCACCCTCCTGTTGCCGCCTCTCCTGTTGCCGCCTCTCCTGTTGCCGCCTTCGCGTCTCCGGGGTTTCCACAGGGGTTTCCACAGGGGTTTCCAGCTCGCCGCCCGACCCGCGGCGCTCGCGCACAGGAGGCAGCACCTGCTCCACTAAGTTGCCCGCCTCATCGACGTCGCGCAGCTTGGAGCCTGTGATGGTGCGGAAGATGTGCCCGAGATCGGGCGGGAGATCCCCCTCCGGCCCCTCTGGCCCCTTTCCCGGCGACTTTGGCTGCCCAAATGCGGACGTGAGCATCTCGTAGGCCACCGACGCGCCGGTCTCCCGCACGCGCTGGGAGTCCGCATACGCTTTGAGAAGGACCACGGTGCGCTTGAGGGCGAGGCGCATGGCCGAGGCCTGCACAACGCGCTTCGAGGCTGGGTAGTCCGCCAGCACGTCGTCTAGGTCCTCGCGCTGCAGACTGATGGTCTCAACGTACGTGAGCGCGGTCGCGGGGCGTGTGTCGCGCAGCACCTTGGCGGAAAGGATCATGTCGTCGCCCCAGGTGGAGCCCGAGCGCAAGAGATCGCCGCCACGCGCCGCGATGCCTCTCATCATGATTGTGAGGCTCGACGAGTTGATCCGCTCCTTGGGAGGGTAGCCAATGCGCGCCAGCCGCGCCGCGAGCTTCACGAGGCACTCGGACTCGACGCCATGAAGGAACCATACATGCGTGAATGTCGAGCGCGACATGTGCAGCATCATGGCTCCCTGTAGCCCGGGAGAGAGGCGAGAGACCAGCGAATCATACGAGAGCTTCTTGCGTAGCTCCCGTGTATTGCGCAGGTACGAGCGCGCCAAGACCCCGAGCTCGTGCGGGATTTTCATGTCGGCAATGAAATCGTTCAGGGCGTCCATCTGCTGACGAAATGCGATCGTGTGAGGGTCGCCCGTCGTCATCATCGCGCAGATGGTACCCACAACCATGGCCCAGATGATCGAGCCGATCAGAATGGCGAAACAGAACACGGCATACTCGGCCCGGTTCTCGGGCACGATCGAGCCAACGCCACCCGTCATTGCGACCGTGCTCACGTACATGGCGGCGAGCCACACGTCTCCGTGGTAGTCGACGTTGCGCACCGAGCCCTCGTCATTGTACCGGCAGATCCAGGTCTGCGCGTTGCGAATAGCATTGCGCTTCTTGATCACCTGCTCGAGGAACGGCTCGCTCCCGAGCTCCATCCTCGCGAGCACATCCACCTCACACGACGTGAGGCACGACGTGAACTCGCAAAAGGCTTCATATCGCGTGTCGCCGCGCACGCAGCCGAAGCAATCACCTCCACCCTCATCCGCAGGCTCCCCCGCGAGCACGCGCGCCAGCACGCCCGCCGCGAGCGCGTCGGTGCGCTGGTCGTCCGCAAGCTGTGCGAGGAGGCCGAGCGAGCACGCGAGCCAGTGCGTCGTGAGCACGACGATCGAGATCCACTTGAAGAGCTCCCAGTACGCGTACGAGATTGGCACGACGCCCTCCCATCGCTTCAAGATGCGGCTCGCGCGCAGGATGCGCATGAGTTTGATCAGGCGCAACAGCCGGAGCATACGCACCATCTTCAGAAAGTCGAGGTTCGAACGGTCAAGAGTGTTCAACGACCACTCGATCATCTCCTCGACCGGTAGGATGGAGAGCACGTCGATGACGAACCAGGAGCCCAAGTAGCGCCGCGCAATCATCACGTGTGACTTGACAAGGTACCTGGCGGGTAGGGTTCGGGTTCGGGTTACTACTAGACAAGGGTTAGGGTGGGGTTGACTTCGCAAGGTACCCGCTCTCGGGCATTCGGTACGGCACGAAGAAGTTGAGGACGATGTCGACACCGAAGAGCACGTTCACGACGGCGTTGAGCACCTGCAGCGGTGAGCCTGGCTCAACACCAGCCCACATGAAGCACACCTGCAGTGGCAAGAAGTGTCACTCAGTGGCAAGAAGTGTCATTCAGTGGCAAGAAGTGGCATGCAGTGTCACTCGGTTGGCACTCTGTGTCACAGGGTGCCAATGAGGGGGCTTTGGGGGCATGGGTGACGTGTCACTCGGTGCCAATGAGGGGGCTTTGGGGGCATGGGTGGCGGCGTCGCTAACCTCATACGGCGTGACGGTGGCCGTATAGAAGAGGAGACATAGCATGAGGACGTCCCAGAACTGCATCAGCCTCGTGTTGGGGATGAGCAGCAGACGATTCATATGGTAGAGACGCGCGCGGAGTCGTCTCACCTCCTCACGGAAGCCCGACTCATCCACCTTGCGATCGACGAAGGCGTGCGGCTGCTCGCCCTCCCTGGCGGAGAGTTGCGCATAGAACTCCATGAAATTTGTCGGCTCACGCCGCTGCGTGGAGTCCTCCGTCTTCACCTTGCGGAAGGTGATGGACGACTTCCGGATCGTGGATGGCGCCGTGAAGGAGCGTGCGAACCTATTGACGGCCGCGCGCCGTCCCGTGCCGTCTTCTTCTGGGAATACTCGAGCCAGCTTGTGTGCCCACTTCCAGCGAAAGACTTTCCTGCGAGGCTCCTGCAGCGGAATCCTGGTCTGCACCACATACTGACTCTTGCCAGTCATCGATTGCGCATGATTGCGCAGGTCATCGACGTCGAAGGCGGCATGTCGATGCGAGTCCCGATTACTGGTGCGGTGCGAGTCCCGATTGCTGGTGGTATTTGACACTCTCGGACTGACCTGCACCGAGATCCGTGAGTGGAAATCCTGCACCGAGACTCCTCCACCGATGCCACGACCCGAGTCCATCTCCAGAGACGGTGGGACCGGATTCGTCTCCAGCTTCACTGGATTCATGGCTTGAGAAGCGATCAGAGAACTCAATACTGGTGGTGCATTCTCGTGTGCTGCCACCCCGGGCGGCGTCGGTTGGCACGTGGTGCCATTCATGGCATCAACCGGGACCTCGGCTGTTGTCAGCATGATTATACGTTGCCGCTCGCCGATACGCGTGAACGTATTGCGCGACGATAGATTCCTACCGGTACGTAGGCGGGCGGGGCGATCTGGGGGTTGAGTAGCGTAAAATAGACGTTGCAAAGCCGAGCGCCTCATGCCGGCTTCGCTGCGCCTTGCCGAGCGACTCGGCGGTAACAAAGACTTAGCCTCGCTCCAGCGCGAGCTTGACAGCCTGCGCGCCTACCGCGACACGTTGCACGACACGATGAAGGGCCTTGTGGAACATTCGCAAGCCCGGCTCAAGCCAGCAGATGTCCCAGAGCTCGTTGCCAGCCTCAAGTGCGTCGCGGCAGCGCTGACAAACGAACACTCGGCAGCAGTGCAAGAGTTTGCGTACGAGCTCGAGGCCGCACGGGCCGAAGCAGCGCGGCAACAAGAGCGTGCCGAGAAGGCCGAGGCGCGCGCGCAGGGTAACGCCAGCGCTAAAGACGATGCAGCCAGCGTCGTCGCGCAGCTGCTCAGGAGGGCCGAGGAGCAGCGCGACACAGCCCTACGCGAGCTGAATGAGCAGCGCGTCGCTCGTCGCGCCGCAGATCGTGCCGCTAAGGCGTTCGAGGCGGAGGCGGCCGCGCTCGAGGCGGCGCTCACGCGGTCGGCGGCGCGCAGCGAACAGCGAACAGTGGAGGCTGTCGATAAGGCCCTCGCGCTCGCGGACGCGGCTGCGGGCAGGGCGGCCCATCTTGAGAAGGCGTGCCATGCCCTCGAGCAAGCCGCCTCCGAGGCGCATGCAGCGACCGCAGCGATGCATGCGCAGTGCATGCGTGCCGAGGTTTCGTCTGTGACGGAGGTGGCAGCCGAGGCAGCGCTTAGCGCGGCCCATGAGCAGGCCCAAAAGGATCGCCGACTCGCTGAGCAGCGCGACGGGTGGCAGGCCGAGGCGGCCCGCGCGGCGATCGAGAGGACTCACCTTCGGGAGGAGATCAAGCTGCTCGAGCAGCAGCTGCAGTTGCTCCAGCAAGTTGAGCCGCCGCCGCCGCCGCAGCAGCAGCAGCCACGAGAACCCGTCCCGTCCAGGAATCGCTTCGCGCGGTACGTCGATTTGCTCAACGAGTGCAAGGCTTCGAAAGAGGCGTCGCCGAGAGATGCTGCGCGTCACGCGGCGGCATTGATGGACCGCGGCGCGCGAGATTTGGTGCGAGATTTGGTGCTCACAGCTGCTGGCGGATGCACGGCTCCTGTTAGCCTTAGGAGTCCGAGCCGACCCGACAGCGAAGTGAATGGGGTGATGCGCAGCGCGCGAGAGCGAGGCGGACCGCTTTTGCAATCTGGGCCGCCACGACCGAGGTAAGATCGAGGCGCGAGAGGTACCGTATCCGAACGGCAACGGGAACGCGGCATGGAACGCGGTTCGGAGCGTGGTGCGTGCGGCGAGGTAACGAGTTGTGACACACCCTACAGTACTGTGATTCTATTAGTCTTAGCTGTTTCGAGCTCCTCGACACTATTGCGCCGTACGTAAGTATTGGTCCACTCTGACCATTTATTCACCATTTATCACATGCCAGTGAGAAAACACTCTCGTCGTCATGCCGTCGAATGGGGTCGCCTCGTCCATGTCTCAAGGTCCTGGCAGGCAAACCATGTGCGCCTCCAGCCCTTCACGTCTCAACCTCTGATAGCCAGCGATGCCCAAGACCAGCGAGAACACCATCAGTGCGATCCCAATGAGCGTGAGCCGATCGCCCTCGCTGCCGAGGTATTGCCCATATTTGTAGCACGAGATTCCAGCTGGCAGTGTGATAAGAATCAAGCCGCCAGCGCGCCGTGCGAACGTGACAGCCGCACGCTGGTAAGGGTCTACGCCGAGCTCATCAAGTGGCATAGTACAACAGCAGCGCTCTGCGTCCGCTCGCGTTCTCGTCCTAGGACCGCTTTCTGGGAAGGGCGGAGCACAAACCCGCGTGGTGTGTTTTGTTCTGTGAAGATTTCGCACCAAAAAAAGGCAAACTTGCGCCGACAGTCCGCCGTATCGGTGCATTCATGCGCGGCGTCTCGGAGTCTCTTCTACGCACTCGCCGTCTGCGGCGCCCGTCAATCCTCATCCTCGACGTCGTCGGCGGGGTACATGACGCTAGTGTCGGAGATCGAGATGACCCAGTCGTTGGCCTGCACGTCGAAGAGGTGGATGCTGTCAAAGGCGGCCCGCTTGTCGGGATCGGCGAGGATGGCCGAGAAGTGCTTGTGGTACGCGCGCAGCGTGGAGACCGTCTGCTCCTTGGTGATGAACCGCCCGAAAGCCTGGCCCGAGAGCATGCGGTTTCGCAGAAACTTCCAGTTGGTGAGTGGCGTGATGTGCGTACCGAAGAGATGGACTTTGCAGCCACGCTCGGCGAGCCGGTTTGCAATGGTGAGCACGTGATCAGCGTCGTGTAGCGTCTTCTCGAGGATGATCGAGCGACCTTCGGCTAGGGCCCGGTCGGCGACTTGATGGTTGAGGAGAATGGACTCTCGATGTAGATATTGAGAGTGCAAGAGATGCTTGCCCGGACCTGACTTCTCATTGTTCTGACGGACGAGCACCGAGAGCTCGTCGTCGCCCCACGCAGCCAAGTACTCCTTGATGAGATCCGCGGACGCATCGAGCAATGGCAGCCCGAGCGTGCGCAGGTAGCGCTTGAGCACAGTGTCCTTGCCCGAGCCCGGCACACCCACCACGATGAAGACGTGCGTGTCTTGCGGGAGCGTTGCAAGCCGATCGGTAAGCGGACCCAGCCGCCGCCGCGGCGACACGGACGGCGTCGAGAAGCGTCCAGCCGTGAGCGCCGAGGTGAAGATCATCTGCACGATGCGCTCGTGCAACGCCTTGCGCTCTGGGGTGAACGCGTCGCAAGCGCAGGTGTACTCGTCGCCGTCGAGGCTCGTGATGAGGCGCGGCGCCGCGCAGCAGCGCACAATCGAGTCGCGTGTCACTTCTGGATCGGACCTGATGAAGGAGGCAATCCGTGGTCATCAGTGGTCATCAGTGGTCATCTGAGGCCATCCGTGGTCATCAGGGGCCGTCCGTCGCGATCCGGGCCAATCAAAGGCCTTCGGAACAGTCGCCATCAGTCGCCATCAGTCGCCATCAGTCGCCATCAGTGGTCATCAGTGGTCATCAGTGGTCATCAGTGGTCATCAGTGGCCATCAGTGGCCATCAGTGGCCATCAGTGGCCATCAGTGGCCATCAAAGGCCATCGGACCAGTCGCCGAGGTAGTTGAGTGAGGAGAGCGAACGCTTGAGAAGCTCCATCTCGTGCTCCGAGAGTGGCAGCTCTAGATCCTCCATCCTCGCGAGCTCGTCGAGCTCCTCCACACGCAGTGGCGGTAGCTTCGGACGAATACGGCTGCCCGTGAGCAGCCCGGCGGCGGAGACGGAGGGCTCTGATTCGCCCCACTGTGGCGCGATCGTCTCTTGAGTGAGCATGCGGTCGATGGCGTTCATCGATTCCAGATTGGCCTTCCAGATCGCCTCCCCAGACTTGACTGGACTTGCCTCCCCCGAGGCCCGCTGCGCCGTACTCTCCTCGGTCGACGCGCCGACCGGGTCGCCGCTGATGCTCGAGTACAGCACTCGGTCGACTGGGTCTCCGCCTTCGTCGGCGACCCGGTCTCTGCCGCCACCGAGGCCATCGCATTCGGCAAGGCATTCGTCATCGTCGCCACATTGCTCTTCAGAAGTCCGTGGGCTATTGCTGCTGCCGCTGCTGCTGCGCGCCATCCACGCAGCCGCCCGGTTGTCCAGACCCCAATAATCCGTGCGCTTGTCCTTGGTCCAATAATCAATCACCGCGTTCGCCGTGAACATTCGGCGTGTATCAATCAGCGCGTTGGCCCGACGCGGGCGCGGCTTGGGAAGGCACTTCGAGGCGCTGCGCAGGAAGCCAAGCTCGGGGCGCTCGAGTGCATCCGCCGAGCCCGGCCTCACGGCGCGCGAGACGAGCGGCCGCTTCATGTACTCGGGCAACGGCTCCTTTCTCGACTCTCCATACTGAATGTCCATAAACTTGCCGCGATAGGGAGACGCACGCCAACGGCCGGCGAGCGCGTAGGTGCCGCTCTGTGGACTCTTCTCGAGCACCCAGATCTCGCAGTTGGAGGGGTTCCACACCTGCTCGAACTCGTACACCGTCCAACGCAGGTAGCACATGCAGAAGATACGCATGAGCAGCCCGTGTGTCACCAGCACGTAGTTCTCGTCGCGCGTGCTAGCGTCGCTGCTCGGTGCCTCCGGAGCAGACTCAAAGTAGTCGCCCTTGGTGGTGTCGGACATGGTGCGGAAGAGGTACGTGATGAACGATGCCATCCGATCAAAGACGTCCGTGCCCGCCTCGCCGTTCGGGAAGCGGTAGTAGAAGCGTCCGAACTTCTGACGCTCGTTGAGCACCGCGCGCATCGCCTCGTGGCTCTGGAAGTTGCCAAAGTCCTGCTCGCGCAGCCGCGGCTCCGACGAAACCTTGACTGTCTGCCCATCGAAGGCTCGGAGGATCGCAAGCAGAGTCTGCCGTGCACGCAGGTACGGCGACACGAAGAAGCGCACCGTCTCATTGCCAATGAGCTGCCGAATCTGCAGCCCAGCAACCGCGCCCTGAGCGAATCCGTGCTCCGTCAGCGCGATCTGCGAGTCTGGGGTGGTGCTGTAGGCGCTCCTGTCTATGTTGCCCTCCGACTCGCCGTGGCGCACCAGGATGATGCGATTCGGCCGTTGCTCAAATTCCTTGAGCACCCTCAGATTGGACAAGGCCGCATCGAGCTTCTCAAGATCGAGGCCGTCGAAGAGCCCCATGCGTGGCGGTGGTACCCTTAGAGCAAGCGGCCTTGGCGCCAGCATGGCTAACACCGCCGCGGCCGCATGAATCGCCACGGCCGCCATGTTCGCCGGCGTGAGAATGCCTGTGTGGTCTTGTTGCGGCGGTCGACTTTCAGTTTCGTTCATTAAAACCCCAAAACCCGACTCGACAAAAGAGGGGAGGAGAATCGCACTAAATGAGGCGAGGCGCGGCTAATGTACGCTAATTGAACAGCCTCGAAGAGAGCCATGCGACTTTCGCCAAGAATACCACCGCGTCGGTCGAGCGGACGAGCGCGGGCGGGCCGGTTTTAGAGTTTTTCTGCACGCGAGACCCTGCGTGCCACACCCGGTACGGCATCTCGCGGTCCTCCCCCCACCGTGCGGCTAAATCTCGGCGGCCGTCGTTCTCGCGGACGCAACGACCTTCCACTTCTCACCGCACCCGCCTACATGTTACCTACATGTACTGTACAAGGAATCTAGTACTATAGGAAATATCCTACAAGCACCCACATTATTTGGGGTTGTTTTCTCATTTCTATAGAGAGAGATTTGTGACTGAACGAGCTACCCTACCAATTGGCGGGAGCGCGGGACCCCTGAATTGCGGTCAAGGGTAGTCGACGGGGGTGTAACGGCGACGGGGGTGCTCTCGCGTCAG
>ENA-UOXK01000450-UOXK01000450.1-mixed-culture-metagenome-genome-assembly--contig:-NODE-450-length-31574-cov-38.264602_pt1 | contig 31574 bp, 19 predicted proteins | sample MGYA00238160_ERZ761638 | MGnify/ENA primary metagenome ERZ761638 (study PRJEB28912, sample SAMN08777098) | mixed culture metagenome | isolation source: Freshwater growth medium | place: USA...
GATTGGGTCAACGGCTCCCTGAGTCGCCTGGATGAGCTACTGCTCCCTGGGAGTTATGCGTTGTTGCACGAGGGCGAATGCAAGAAGGGGGCGTGCCGGCTGTACGTGAATGCGCGCTCGATCGCACTTGAGTTTGGGATGCTCTTCCTCATGGGCAGGTGCATCCGGATGCGGGCCATCGGATGACCATCGGATGACCAGCGGATGACCATCGGATGACCATCGGATGACCTCTAATGGCCATCGGATGACCATCTAATGACCATCTAATGACCATCTAATGGCCATCGGATGGCCTCTTTTACAATCAGATGGCCTCTAATGGCCATCGGATGGCCTCTTTTACAATCAGATTGCCTCTGATGGCCATCGGATTGCCTCTGATCTCCATAAGACTGTCCCTGATTTCCTCTGACTCTGAGTGCTTTCGGACGGTGCGCAGCTACGTCGCGCTCTACACGCGCGCCGACATGGAGTGGGCGCTCGCGACCGATGAGCAGGTAGCGGCGCTCGTGCCGGTGAGCGAGCCGACAGTGGTGCCGATCGCGCCGGGAGCGTGGGTGAGTACTGAGCGACTCCGACGCTTGTGGAGCGACGGCAGCTCCGTCGGCGATGCGGGTGTTCAGTAGTGATTATAGGCGCCTCCTCGCTCCTGTTACCACCTACAGAAGTGACGTTAGGCGCCTGTTACAACTTACAGTATGTAGGTAGTAATTAGGCTCCTGTTACAACTTACAGGTACGTGGCAAACCGGATGCAGATCCCATCACACTGAGCTCCACTGCCAAGATCTCCCTGAGCTCTCCGCTCGCCTCTCCGCTCGGTCTCGCAATGTCTTGGAGCTGCTACGGTTGCGCGACTTGATAATGACACCCCACTACCTTACCAAGCAGCGTAGTCGCAAAGGTTTCAATGCCCCATCGTGCACTCGTCTCATCACCAAAGCTGAAGCGGTCAGCCACTTCAAGCATGGAAGTCAATGTGTCATCGGGTGATTCGTGCCAGGTCCCGCCGTTCGAGCAAGGCCAGCCACTGAGATTCAATATCTCGCTAAACTCAGATGGCAAAGGCGCGGGTCGGAGCTCAACGTGAGTGGCCCCCGAGACTTCATGTTGACCAGCTTTGGACGCTCGTAAGCGCCTTAAGAGCGTTCGGCCAAGGAGCAGTCCGTCGTCTCTCCTCTCGTCCACAAGAAGCGTTCTGACGTTCAAGATGATCATCGGATCACTCCCCTGTTCGTCGTCGTCGTCATCGTCAGTGTCCAACTCCAACTCTTGCATGACAATGGAGAATGTGGCAATGAAGACGGTGCCTCCGGCCGCCGACTCCCGGATCAGACCTGCCCGCCGTTCCAAACTACCTGTGTAGATGACCGGTTTGCAGTACCGATGAGCAGCACCATCTGCACTCTCGCACTGAAACGCAAGGGACCACATGCTGACCTGCGAGGGCAGGCACACAACCAGGCCTGGCGTCTTACAACCGTTCCGAAAGAGATGGTTATGGTACGCCACAACAGCTTGCATGGCTGTGGTGTTGGCGGGTGCGGCAAGCAATCCACCATTCAAACCGTTCTCATAGAGACGAACCAAGAACGCGGTGTCTGGATTCGCAAGAACGACTCCTCTCGACACTTTATCTCGCAAGAACTTCGCATAGTGTATCATATTGGATAAGTAAGATTTGGAAGCACCCAAGACCGCGCTCGCCACGACTGGCCGTGCAGACAACGCCCGCCATTTCGAATTGACCAGACGACATGCTAGTACACGTTTAATGCTGTCTCTGGTGAACGCTGTATGCGGGAATCCGTCTGAGCTTGCGTTGCCCATGACTGTACTGTCAACGAGACCACCAGCAGCGTACAACACAATTGTCAGAAGGTCATCTGAGAGAACGCCGATGTGAAAGCCACATTGCTGCGAGTAGTGGTTCAGCAACTGGTCAGGACGCACTCCAACGAGAGACACTGGTTTCTTTCCCGCCAACAACACACGGGACAGGGGCGCGGATGTCGGCGGACGTCCGCGAAGCTGGCGAAGCTGGCGAAGCTGACGAAGCCGCGTGTGGCGCGCGCGGTGGTTGTGTGCCCCAGCGTTCGCCCAACCGCAAAAGGGGTGTCGGTTTGAGTGCGGTCTGTGAACGTATTCGAGTCAGACGTGTTAATCCTCCCCACAGGCCAAGAACTCATCCTCGCCCGGCCTCACGGGAGCCAATCTTTGTTGCATGCATTCCATTGTCGAAGACAGAACCCATGCAGCCGGCCGGTTCTTCGACTCAGCCCGGGGCGCCTAGTGGTTGCCTACACGGTAGTGGCTTCCTAGTGGCGGCGAAGCAGGCGCGACGTAACTACGAGCTGCGTGAGAGCTGTGACGCACCTGTGTCGAGTGTCTGTGTGCAAACGCGACACCGAACCGAACACGCTATCGGAACAGACACTGAATTCGTGTCAATTCACCTCCGCGTCCTCAAACGGTCTACGAGGTACTACGAGGCACTTGCCGGAGCGGGAACGGCGACGCTTACCCTCACGCGGGAGCAAACACAACCTCTCGCAGCGTGCGGCCGGTCGTGAGGGTGAGAGCGGGCACCGCCACCCGTGAGCGCTCGCCTGCCTCGCGGTACCCGACGCCGCCGCCACCGCCGCTATGCTGCGGCTGCGGCTGCGGCTGCGACTGCGACTGTGGCTGCGGCTGCCAGACGAGCCCATGCTTGGTCACCGTTGGGACGAGCACCTGCGCGGCCCGCAGGTCGCGTCGCACACCCGCGGAGGCGACCACCGGCGGAAAGAGCTGCTCATGAGACGTCAACGGCGGCGACGGCTTGCTATAGGTGGCCGGCTGGGGCTTGCTGAAAGCGATCGGGGGCTGAGGGCGGCGCTCGATGGTCGTCGTAGCTGTAGTCGCATCCTGCAGCGCAGGGCGCGGGGCGCTGCTCAGCGAGGCCGTGCTCTTGCTGCGGCTGATGATGCGGCTCGTGTCGATCTGGGGGGCGGCCTCGATTGTGAACGGCTGCCTGGGCTCCATGTGAGCGCCGTGCTGAGCACCATGGTGCACGAGCTCCGCGCGCGAACGCACCGCCGTCAAGGGAGCCGTCGCGTGCAGCTTCGAGGTGAGCCCGGCTGGCAGCGTGCTGCTGTGCAAGAGCTCGGAGAATAGCTCAGCTCGGAGCTCGTCGGAGCTCAGCGCATGCACGTACATAGTCTCGAGGATGGCATGCGGCGATCGAGGGCGCTCCCAGAGCGCCGGGCGCATCTTCTTACCGGTATTGGGCCAGAGCGGCGCCTGCTGGTCCGCGATCGTCGCCTCGTATGCGCGGATCGCCTCCTCCGTCGCCATCTCGGAGGCGTTCAGCCGGCGAGAGAGCAGCGCCACTGCCGCCTCCGACTCGACGAGTTCGGCTACCAGTGCGGCGCGCTCCGCCCGGGCCGCCATGCGGGAAGCCAAGCTGCGGCCGCCGCCGCCGCCACCGCCCTGATCCTCGCCCTCTTGGACGTGTCCAGTGCTCGCTGCGCCTGCTGACTCCGCTGCTGCGCATGCTGCCTCCTCTTCCAACGCCGCCCTCATCTGCTCAGCGTGCTCCTTCTGCATCTCATCCCTCGTGCGCTTGATCGCCTGTTCCACCGCCGCCGCCTGCGCCGCTGTGGCCGCGGCCGCGGCTGCGGTCGCCTCTGCCTCCTTGCCGGCTCGAAGCTGGGCGACGGCAGAGCCCTTCGACCACTGTGCGGTGATCTTACTGCGAGTGCTCAAGTCGGCACTGGCTGCCTCGAAGGCGGCGGTCAGTTCGTTGGTCACGGACGCTGTCGTTTGGACCACCGCCGCCTCCACGGCCGCCGCCTGTTCCTTGATGGCAACCTCGCGAAGCTCCACGACAGCCGCCGCGTGCTCGGCCTTCTGCGTTGCCAACTCCCCAGCTGCCAGCGCCATCGCCGCAGCCAGCTCCTCAGCGGCGGCCGCCTTGGTAGCGGCAAGCTCTGCCGCCGCCTCCATCTCCTGAACAGCGAGCTTCTCGAGTGCTGCCTCCTCGGCCGCCGCCGCCGCCTCGGTCGCCGCCGTTGCCACAGCCATCGCCGCCTCGTGAGCGGCGGCCGCCTCGGCTAGGGCCGCCGCCTTTTCGGCGGCGGCCTGAGCCATCGCCGCCTCCATCGCCGCCTCGGCCTCGGCCTTGGCTGTGGCCATTGCCGCCTCCGCCTCCGCCTTGGCTGCCTCCAGCTCCGCCTGCGCCCGCGCCCGCTCCGCCGCGAGCTTTGCTGCGGCCTCCGCCTTCGCCGCCTCGAGCTTTGTTGCCTCTGCCTCCATGGCGGCCTCGAGCCTCTTCGCGGCAGCCGCTTCGGCGACCTCGACTGCCAGCTCGAGCTCTCGTGCGCACTCCTCGCGCGTCGAGGCGACCGCCTGCGTGACCGCTGCCTCCTGCGCCCGCACCGCCTCCTCCGCCGCCTTGGCCGTCTCCTCTGCGTGCTTCGTCGAGTTGGCAGCGCCCTTGAGCATGGACGAGACGGCCGCCTTCTTCTGCATGGCCGCGATCGCCGCGGTGACGGCCGCCTTCTTGTCCGCCGCGTGGCTCACCGCCTTGACGATCGAGGTCATCCTTACGCGTTTGCGCTCGTTGGCCACCGTCGATGCCACCGCCAAGTCGACGGCCTGCACTTGACGTTCCATGGCCTCCTGCCGCTCCCGTTCGATCGTCTCGATGAGCGTGGCGTCCGCGGCAGCCTTGGCCGCAGCGGCTTCGGCATCGCGGATGAGGACGACGGAAGTCACCTCGCGGTCAACGAGCGCTCGCGCCGCGGCCTGCTCCTCCTCTCGTGTGTCTGCGACCGCCTCATAAACGGCTCTCTCGAGCAAGGCCCTCGCCTCTGACTGGTGGATGAGACCGGCCGCCGCTTGCGTCTCCGCGTGAATCTCACGCTCAACCTGCATCTTCACCTTGCTCTGCACGCGGAGTTGCATGGCCGCCGCCACGTCGGCATCCATGGATATCACGCCGGTCTTTTTGGGGGCGATGGCCACCAGTATGGATTCAGAAGAAACTGCTGCGAGGCGTGTGCATGCATCGTATGGTATCCGATTGGAGCGCAAAGCTCTGTGAACTGTGTCCTGTGAATAAAATGCTATAGGGACGAGCCACACCTCCATTCCGCTTTTTAAAGTTGAGACGCTCATTGGAGAGGCTGCGACCGTGCACTCGTGTTGCTGAGCGGCGCGCGCGCAGAGACGAGCCGCAGGCTGACGACAAGACGACATATGTAGTAGTGGACACTGCCGAATTGTCCTCGCTGCAATTGCCTCGCCGCAGAAAAAGACGATCGCACATTTTCAGACCATCCCGTGCCCATCCCTTCCGCCTACTAAGAGACGTCCAGGCATGCGCCTACCAAGAGGCTCCCCCTAACCCTGCGAGAGGCCCAGCCATCCCACAGCCATCCCACGACACCCAGAGCCCCGACGGCCACCCCCTAGGCCGCTCAGCTCTAGGGGCTCACCGTGAACCGCCGACCCCACACTCCTACACCCTCCGAGATCGACACAACAAGCGCTCCCCTTGCTCCTAGTTCAGAGGAGCGAGGCGACTTTCCCCTTGCTCCTAGTTCAGAGGAGCGAGGCGACTTTCAGACGGCCCTGTATTCGGGCCTGGTCACTCCTCATCCCTAGTCCATCGCGTAGGCCGACGCGTTCCCATCGCTGAGCACCCGCTCCCAGCTCATCCCTCCTCTCGTACTCGTCTCTCGCTCACGACTCCAACTTTTGACGGATGGACTCGGATGAATTCGAGTCCATCCGTCGCGCGCCTCGCCTTCTGGCTGAGTCGTTTAGACGTGCTGAGCGACGTTTAGACGTGCTGAGCAGAATCGAACACGTTTCCCACACCAGCTGGCTTCGGCGAGAACATCGCGAGGAACGTGGCGGTGAGGGAGTCTTCTCCTTTTACCGCGAGTTTGGGCTCAGGGGCCTTTGCTGCGACTGTGGGTTTGGACTTCGGGGCCGCCACTTCAGGGGCCTTTGCTGCGACTGTGGGTTTGGACTTCGGGGCATCCGCATCAGCGTTTGTGTTCTGAGCTGCGGCCCCCATCTCGTCCTGCTGAGCCTGCAAGCCCTTGGGATGCCAACGGCGGCGCATGAAGACCAGGGCGAGGACAAGGACAAGAGCGATGATGACGCCGACGATGACGCCGATGATGATGCCGATTGAGCCGTTCGTCTCAACTGCCAAAGGACCTGTCAGCGGTAGCGGTGGTGGAGGTGCGACGTTCGATATTGTAGGTGAGAGCACGACCGCGAGCACGGTGATCGAGACACTGGTGACGTTTGCGAAGATGAGGGTTGCGCTGCTCGGGCTGCTCATTAAGTTGATCATCGTCGACTGCACCGAGGCCGCCATCGCCGTAGTCGTCCGGATGCTCACGTTGACGAGGACGCTGCCCGGCGATATGGTCAACTCCACCACCGATGGGTCGACGCCTGCCCGAGCCGCGGTCGCGTTCCTCATCTGGGTCTGCACGCTCTCGGTGAACGAGGAGATGTCGCCGTCGAGCAAGAGGATGAATTTCACGACACTGAACGCCCGCGGCGAGGGCATCGGCGGCGAGGGCAGTGAGGGCGGCGTCGGCACAGGAGTTGGCGGTGAGGTCGGTGGCGGCGGTGAGGGCGACGGCGGTGGCGGCGACGGTGGCGGCGGAGGCAACGGCGGCGACGGCGATGGCGACGGCGGCGGCGGCGATGGCGACGGGGGCGGCGGCGACGGCGGCGGCGGCGACGGTGGTGACGGCGACGGGGGCGGCGGCGATGGCGACGGGGGCGGCGGCGACGGCGACGGCGGTGACGGCGGAGGTGGCGACGGCGGCGGCGGCGATGGCGACGGGGGCGGGGGCGACGGCGGCGGCGGCGACGGCGACGGCGGTGACGACGGAGGTGGCGACGGGGGCGGCGGCGGCGATGGCGACGGCGGCGGCGGTGACGGCGGCGGCGGCGATGGCGACGGCGGTGACGGCGGAGGTGGCGACGGGGGCGGCGGCGGCGATGGCGACGGGGGCGGCGGTGACGGCGGCGGCGGCGACGGCGACGGCGGTGACGACGGAGGTGGCGACGGGGGCAGCGGCGGCGGTGACGGTGGAGGTGGCGATGGGGGCGGCGGCGTTGATGGTGACGGCGGCGGCGGTGACGGCGACGGGGGCGGGGGCGACGGTGGCGGCGGCGATGGCGACGGCGGTGACGGCGGAGGTGGCGACGGGGGCGGCGTCGTCGACGGCGACGGCGGCGGCGGCGACTGTGGAGGCGTGCTGCAGTGGCTTGTTGCCACAAGGCCAAGGACGATGTGCACGAGCTTCATTTTTGCACTAGTATCCCCAGTGGATTGGTCCCGAGTCGCCTACCGCGAATTTTTTTCGAACAGCGTTGCACTTTCTTGTTACGGGTCGAACATATTTTTTCCGTGCATGCATACAAGGGGGTGCGCGGCTTCTACTGAGGTTTTCGCCGGCGGAGCGGTCGATCCTTATTCCGGAGTCTTTTTACGGTACTTGAATGATTCATAGTTGTCGGCACGTGCCCCCATCACGATCTACCGACGCTCTCGCTTGCGCCGACGAGTCATAATGGCGTCCTCCCTGGTGATGGGCCTCGACCTCGGCAACACGTCGTGCTCGGTCGCCGTCTACCGGCAGGGTGCCGTCGACGTGATCGCCAACGAGCAGGGCAGCCGCACCACTCCGTCGTGCATCGCGTTCACCGAGGTCGAGACGCTGCTGGGTGAGAGTGCGCGCAGCCAGCTCGTGCGCAACAAGGAGAACACGATCGTGGACGGGCTGCGGCTGCTCGGGCGCGAGTACGACGACGAGGACTTCCAGACCGAGATGGCGAGCTGGCGTTTCAACGTCACCAAGGGCAAGGACGGCGCGCCGCAGGTCAACGTGCAGCTCAAGGGCGAGGCGAAGAGCTTCGCGGCTTCGCGGCTGCTGTCGCTGCTCTTCGGCCGGCTGCGCGCGGACGCGGACGCGTGGGCGAACGAGCCGATGAAGGAGGCCGTCGTCGCCGTCCCAGCCGATTTTTCCGAGCGGCAGCGCGAGGCGCTCAAGGAGGCGGCGCAGATCGGCGCGATCCGCGTGAAGCTGATGCTGCCGGCGCCGCTGTGCGTGGCGCTGCTCTATGGGCGGACGGTCGGCGCGGGTGCGGGCGCGGCCGCCGCGACCGCCAGCGCCGCCGCCGCCGAGACGCCCGCCGCCGCCGCCGCTGCCGCCGAGGGTCACCCTTCACCGAGTGTCGCTCCAGCACCGACAGCAGCACCGACTGCGGCGCCACGTCCACAGCAGCTCCTCGTCGTGGACGTCGGCGGCAGCTCGAGCTACGCTGCGGTGGTGGAGCGCATCCTTCCTTCGCCGAGCGTGGCGGCTCCTGGCGCCGTGCCGGGCGCCGAGGGCGCGGGCGACGGCGTGCGCACTGCGACGGATGTGTATGCTATCCGCTCGTGCGTAGTGGAGCGAGGGCTTGGGGGCAACAACGTGGACGTCCTTCTGCGCGCGCACGTTGTCAAGGAGATCCGTCGTCGACAGCGCATCGACCTGAGCGACAACGCGCGCGCGATGAGCCGGCTGCTGAGTGCATGCCAGGTCGCCAAGCACTCGACCATGCCCCAGGCGACCATCACGGTCGAGGCGGACGGCGCGGACTATGTCGCGACGGTCTCTCGAGCGACGATGGAGGACCTCACGGGCTCCACCGCCATGGGCGCCGCCGCGCTCGGTGCACGCGCTCTCGCGGGCGCGGGCCTCGACGCCTCCCGTGTGGACGCAGTGCTCCTTGCGGGCGGCGGTGCGCGCATGCCGCGTGTCCAAGCAGCCCTAGCGGCCCTCTGCCCGGCGTCGCCGATGCACTTTGGCGGCACGGCCGAGGAGAGCGTCGTGCGCGGCGCCGCCCATGCCGGCGCGATGCTCAAGCCAATGGTCGCACCGGACTCTCCCGGGGAGGAGCGCGTCGTGTCGCTCTGCGCACGCCGGCGGCTGCCACGCGCGCTTGGCCTCGTAGCGGAGGGTGGGACAGTGGTGCCGCTCGTGGAGGTGCGAGCGGCCGTGCCTCTCGAGCGCTCAGTACGCCTCGCGCCACCCGACGCCACGTCACTGCCCGTGCTCCTCACGCTGGTCGAGATGGCGCTCCCGCCCGTGCCGGCGGCCGACGGTGCGGCGGCGGCCGACGGCGGCGCTTCCGAGGCGGCAGCGGCGGCGCAGCCGGTGGCGGCCTCGGCGTGCCGCGTCGTCGCCTCCCTCGCGCTGCGGGCGCTGCCTGAAAAGACAGAGGCGCTTGTGGTGAAGCTGCGCATCGATGCCGAGAAGCGCGTCGAGCTCGTGTGCGAGGCGCTCGTAGGCGGCGAGGCGCAGGCGGTCGCGAGTGTGATCGCGTGAGTTCTTCCAATAGAGTGCTCGCTACTTCCATTTGTAAACGCGTGTAAAAACGGAAGTCCGTCAGTCAGTTTATACCCTGGTCGCCCGAACAGCTGCCGAAAAACACGCAAAGCAAGGAAAAGCACCGGTAGAGTTATCATGTCACGATGTGAACAGGCCATACTTGACCCGGACTTGACTTGTCTTGATTTTTTTCCTTGGGAGTGCACGTCAGCACCCCACGATTCGCGTCTCCGTTCGCCGGCGCGTCGCTTTCGGACGACCATGGGCAGGTCGGAGCCGTGGCGGCTCGGACGGGCGTTTGTGCTCGCGTCGTGCCTAGCGTGCGGCTGCGCGCAGGCTCAGAGGGAGGCTAACTTTGCCAAGGAGTTCTCCTTCGTTGCGCCGTACGAGGACATCAACCCCTACACGGGTCAGCGGCAGATCAACAAGTGGGACCTCGGCGGCACAGCGGTTGCGCACAAGAATTTTTTGCGCCTCACAGCAGAGGTACAGGGCTCCAAGGGCTGGATCGCATCGCAGCAGCCGTTTACCATGTCCGATTGGAGCGTGATGCTTGAGCTGCGTGCCTCGGGCAACTCGCCACACCTCTATGGCGACGGGCTCGCCTTCTGGCTTGTGAAGGCCCACGACCACATCGAGGGCCCTGTCTTCGCCCGCGAGGATAAGTGGAACGGTCTTGGCCTTTTCTTCGACACCTTCCAGAACGTTGACCACTCGCACCACCACAAGCATCCATACATCTACGCTGTGATAAACGATGGCACCCAGGAGTATATCCCGGACTCGAAGACCAAGGAGAAGCAGGCGATGCCGGGCGCGGCGGACAACTCGGGCTGCTCGTACGAGTTCCGGTACAACGAGGGTCGTGAGGACGTCTCCGTACGCAACCACACGCGCGTCCACCTGAGCTACAAGAACAAGAAGCTCAAGCTGCGGCTCCAGCAGACCAGTCCGAACCTGAACAAAGAGTGGTACAACTGCTTCGAGATTGAAGCACGCGATGGCCACTGATGATGGCCACTGATGATGGCCACTGATGACCTCTTGATTGCCTCCATCATCAGGTACAACTGCTTCGAGATGAAGGACGTCGAGCTGCCCAACCCCGCCTTCTTCGGCATCTCCTCCGCCACAGGCGACCTCGTCGACAACCATGACATCATCCAGTTGATCGTGCGGCCGCTTGCGGGAGATGACGAGCCTAACGACGACTACGACCGATGGGAGAAGGCGGAGCGCGACGCGAAGGCGTCGGCGCTGGCCGAGTTCGATTTGCGCCCGCCTGAAGCGCTGCAGCGCGACTACCAGCGAGTGCTGCGTGCTCAGGCCGAGGCCATCAAGACGCTCAGCGCCGACGTGGAGACGCTCAAGCAGCAGCTCGAATTCCAATGTATGCGGGCGCCGATCAAATCTCGCGAGGAGATCAAATCTCGCGAGGAGCGCGCGCCTCCGCCGCCGCCTCTCCTGGCACCATATCTCCCCACTGCGAGCGCGCCACTGTCACCGACGCCGACGCCGACGCCGACGCTGCTGACACCGCTGCCGACGTTGCTGCTGCCGTTGCTGCTGCCGTTGCTGCTGCTGCTGCTGCTGCTGCTGCTCCTGCTGCTGCTGCTGTTGCCGCAGCCGCCGCCGCTCGCCTGTGGGCCTGCGCTGACCGCGCGTTCTCGCTCACTCGACGCGCGCGCCCTCCCGCCCGCAGTGAACGCGCTCAAAACAGGTGTCTCGACGACCAAGAAGAACCTGGACGCGAAGAGCGACTCCATGAATGCCGTGACGGAGAAGATGAAGCAGGCTGAGGAGCTTCACAGCTCCATCAAGGACACGAAGCAGAGCCTCGCCGAGATGAGGGGCAAGGTCGCCGCCATGGGGTCCGGCGGCGGCGGCTGGGGCTTCCCTTTCTACTTCTTGCTGTTCCTCATCGTGCTTCTCACCGGCGTTGGGTACAATCGGTACAATAAGCTGACCAAGTCGCACCTGCCCTGAGTGTGGGCGCGGCGTGGGCTTGTCAGGGCGGCGTCGGCCGAGGCGGCGCGCCCAACGGCTCGAGCTCGAGCTCGAGATTAAGAGAGACGAGGCGCATCCAGACCCCGACGCACGCGCACGTCGAGAGAGAAGACGCAGATGGACGGATACCGAAATTTTCTGAAGCGGAGCGGGAAAGAGAAGGTGGCCTGCTGGGGGTACCCCTGGAGCAGAGCTGTGTGCTTGCCTTCACGGGAGGAACAACTGCGCATTTAGGCCCTTTTGCGTGACCGACTGTCTGGCGACTTAACGTTTCATGAAGTTTCGTCTAACAGAATTCCTTTCGCTCCATTTTCGCGACTGGACTTGCCGACGAGGTGCATCATCTCCAAGTGGTCCAACCCGCAAAAGGATGATTCTTAACAGCTGGAAGCCGGGTCGCGCGACAACGGCCGATGCTGACGGTGGCATCACTGGGATCACGTTTTCGCCTTCCCTGTCCGGCAGCCCAAGCCGCTTCCGCTTGGCCAAGCGCACAAAAAAGGAACTTGAGGCGCTGGCTCCTCTGCCCTCACCGCCTCGGTCGTGGACATCATCGTCACCGCCTCGGTCTTGGACATTATCACCGGTGCTGGATACGAGTCCTATCCGGTCGCAGGCATCCACGACTCCTGAAGCGCTCGAGCCGCTCAAAAAGCAACTCGCACGTACGCGCCCCTCCCCAGCCTTCATCGCTTCATCGCAGCCCTCGTGCTTCACACCCAAGGGTGGGCTAGGCCTTGTCGGTCCCGGCTACTACCAGTGCGCGCTCGACAAGGCGGCGTGGTCGCTCGCAGCCTCGGTCCCACTTCCGCATAAGCTCTCACCCGCCTTTTTGGCGCGTGGCCATCTGGGGATGGAGTCGCCTGTCGAGGAGGACTCGACGCTGCCGCTCCGGCTGCGGCACTCGGCGTCGTCGCCCACGCGGCTTTCCACAGCCAAGGGCTCAGACCCCCGGGGCAAACGCGGCAGCCCCACCAGTGGTGCTCGCGGCGTGCTTGCGAGCACCGGCGACCTCAAACCCGAGAATCCTTTCGGTGATCGCCAGATGGAGCTCTCGCCATCAACCTTCAAGGCTGAGATCGAGAAAACCGTCGAGTACCGCATCGCGTGCGCAGTCCCCGTCCCCGCGACCCGGCGCGCCATTCGCCAGCTGCGCCACGCGTTCCCAGAAAAATTTGAGACGCCGGACGAGTACCCACCGCCCACGGCGGGAGCGGCGGGAGCGCGACTCGTAACGAGCACGCTCCTGATGAACTTTGACTATGGACGAGACTAAGCTGTGTAAGCGTGAAAGGTCGTTTTTCCGCACTTGACGAATTCTGAAACGATCGACGGCGGGCGAGGGGCTCCCAGCCCCTTCGCAGCGGGATTGACCGCGCGAGACGGAGGCGCCAATGTCAAGCGACACGCTGTTGCAGTTTGCGCTTGGACATGCGCGAAAGCGTCTGCGACTCGATGACGACGATGGAGACCTCTTGACGACCATGATCGACTCGGCGATTGGAATACGCGCAGAGGCCGCCGCTGCAACCGGCGAGGCTGGCGCTAGCGCTGCCACAACTGGCGAGGCAGGCCAACTCGGCCCATCAGCCACGTCGCAGCTGCTGGCCTTACTCGTGGCGAGCGTGAACAGCCGCCCGGAGGTGATCAGCGTTGACGAGCCGGCGGCACCGTCCGATCAGGACGACGCTGCTGAGGCTGCGTCCGATGAGGAGTCGTGCAGCTGCACGCCGCCTCAGGCATCAAGCAGCTGCATCACCGCCCTGCGCACCGAGATCGCATCGCGCGGCACTGCCGCCCGGACTCGGCGCCTCACCACTTACCGCCTGAGCGAGCTGACGGAGCCTCAGCGCCTCGCTGCGACCGATGCAAAAGCGCTGCCGGCAGCTGTGCGCGAGCTCCTCGCCGAAGGGGCGGACGCGAATGCGCGCGATGCCGACGGCAACTGCCCGCTCTGGCTCGCGCTCCACATCCCGTCGGGGCGCGCTGCCCTCGAGGTGCTGCACGCGCTGCTGCGCCGCGGCGCACGAGCCAACTGCTCGCGTCACGGTGCGAGCATGCTCCATCACGCGGCGCTCCTTCGTCGTTCCCCGCTCGCGCAACGGCTGCTGCGTGACGGCGCGGTGCCCTTTCGGGTGGGACGGGGCCCCTCGTCGCGCCGTACGTCGTCGCGCCACCCACCGCCGCGCCGGCTGCCTGCTGCGCTGCAACTCGCCAGCCTCGCGGCCACGCATGGCTTCGGCGACGAGGCCGAGCAGCACGTGCGGCGCGCGCTCGGCACAGCGCTCGCGACGGAGGAGACGCGACATGTGCTCGGACTGGTCGAGCATGGGTACGGCGCGCTCGTCACCCCCGCGATGCTCCTCGACGCAGTCAAGGCGCGGCGCTCGGTCGCGCTCATAACGGCGCTCCTCTCGGCGGGCGCCGATCCAAATAGCGTCGATGAGCTCGGGACACACCCGCTCACACTCGCGGCGTTGCACGGGGACTGCGGCGCGGTGCGCGCGCTGCTCGAGGCGGGCGCCAGCCCGCTCGCCGTCGAGGACGGCGTCTCGATTGTCGAGTATGCGAGGCGGCATGCAGCCAGCGACGAGCTGCTCGAGCTCTTGGAGCGGCCGGGCCGCTTATACTAATACTTCATTATCTCACGTCATACAAATGATCTCAAGGCGCATTGACGAGGTGCCGTAACGGCCCATGTGAAGACTTAGTGAAGACTAAAGTACAAAGTACGTAAACGCAACTCGAGGTTTCACTGTTTCCGCGTCCTCTCTCGGCGGCTGTGTATTGAGCGATTCCCTTCTTTGCTTAATTCCGTTTCTAAATTCTATCGCCTTGTGATGTCCCATGTCCGGTCGATTACGCGGTACCGCCCGGTCATAATAATAAGTATCCCGCGTTATCCGGATACCGCACGGGCGATTACGACTCGTCCTCGTTTTGAAGCGAACTGAAAACCAAGCGAAATCTAGGACGACGGCGGTTGCGCCCGTTTCGCCGCCGCAAGTGCTGCCATCGCCTCCGCCAGCCGCCGTCGCAGGCCCGCAGCCTCCTCTCGCAGCCCCGACTCTGCCAGCACGGCGCGCTCGGCCGCCCGCGTCGCGTCGCGTGTCATGCGCTGCATCTCCGTTATGGAGTCCTGTGCCTTGGCGCGCGTGCTCCGCTCAGTTCGCAGAGCTTCGGCGGCCTTGGCAGCCTCCGCCGCCGCCAGCGCCGCCTCCCGACGTGCTGCCGCCAGCTGCGTCTCCGCCGCCTCCCGGAGCTGCTCCGCCGCTCTCCGTGCCTCCACCTCGAGCGCGGCCGCGGCGATGGCGCCCCGCTCCCGCTCGAGGAGATCGGCTTCGAGGGAGCCGAATGCGTCGCGCGCCGCTTGCATGCGTGCCTCGGCCAACGCTTCCGCGGCCGCCACCGCCGCGCCCACCTTCTGCTCAAAGGCTCGCAATTCCCGCGCGAGCTCTGCCTCGGCTTTCTCGCTCTGGCCTCGGCTTTCTCGCTCTGGCCTCGGCTTTCTCGTTCTGAGCGCCGTCACTTCGGAAACGAGCGCTGCGGCGGCGGCGGGTCCACCTGCGGCGCGCGCGCCGCCAAAGACGAAGCCGCCGCCGCCAGCGAGCAGCCCAACGCCACAGACGGCCGCGAGAGGCTCTCCTCCTCCCGAGGTGTGAAGAGTCGCTCCTCCCGCACTGCTCCTCGCTCCGTCGGGTGAGCCGGCGGCCGCCGCGGCGCTGCTCAGCTCGGCCAGCTGCGCCTCCGCCGTCGCAGCACCCTCGCGCGCGGCCGCCGCCTCCTGCACCGCCGCCGCACGCTCCGATTCCGCCGCCGTCGCTCGAGCCTCGGCGCGGACGGCGCGCTCCTCGAGGCTGCGTGTCTCGTCCGCTGCTTGGTCCGCGTGGGCGAGCGCTTCTTGCAGCTGCGAGCGCGAGGCGGGCTCGTTCATGGCCGATGGAGGTGCGTTTTCACGCCCGCCACGGCTGCCGCTGCTGCCGCTGCTGCCGCTGCTGCCGCTGCTAGCGCTGCTGCCGCTGCTGCCGCTGCTGCTGCTGCCGCCGCTGCCGCTGCTGCCGCTGCTGCCGAGCAGCGTTGGAGTGCGCATGCCCAGTGCTATGCCGCCGGTGGCTGCAAGCGCCGACAGCACCAGGCTGCGCCGATCAAGCGCACTGGCGTTGGCGCTGCCATCTGTCAGAGATTTCGGTTGCGATTGCTGTGCCTCGAGCTCGGCCTGCAGCCGATTGCCAATGAGCCAAGCGCGACCGCCAGCGAGCGCCGCCGCGGCAAGGCCGACGAGCGCAAGCGTGTTGGAGCCTTGCGCCTGCGCCGCCTGCTCTGCGCGCACCTTGGCCTCGATCCGGGCTTGCTGGCGCTTGGCAAAAGCCTCCACGTCTCCGGAGATGCTGTCCAAGAGCTTGTCCTCGGCCCGTGAGGAGGAGGCGAGCTGCAGGACGGCGGCACGGCGCTGGCTGGCGTGTGGAGGAGCGAAGTGCACCAGAGTCGTCATGAGTGCGTCCGTGAACCCGACGGCCAAGAGCAGAAGCGCAGCGACCTTCATTTGGTGTGAATTTGCTGATAACTCGCGACTAACTCGCGCTTCCGATTCGTACCTATCGAGCCCCCGCACTGACGGTGACCCAGCAGCCAGCACAAGTAACGTCGCGTGAAGTGTCAACACCTTTTCATCTATCGAACTCGAATCGCGTCGTACTCTGCCTGGAGTTTCCGAGCGCGTTCGAGGTCGATGCCATGTTCCCTCGCCATACGTTCTTCAGCCATGGCCATCCTTGCAGCCATCCCTTCACTTGTCCACTTCGGGATGAGATGGGGCCCCTGCTGGAGCACGAGGGGCGGGATGTGGCCCTGCTCGTGCTTCGGGATGAGACCCTGCTTCTCTGGGTTGGGAGCTCCGGATAGCCCGATTCGCGAGATGGACCAGCGCGATGAGCAGCTGTTGTCGTCGCCGCCTGAGTCACCTCCTGAGTCGCCGCCTGAGTCGGAGCCGCCGTCCTCCTGCAACATCGGAGGCTGCCCGCCATCGCCGCTGCCGCAGGCAGTCATCACAGGACGGTCGTTATAGTAGCCGAGGCCTTGCGCTCCTGACTTGTAGACCCAACCGAGACGAGCGCCCTCAAACTGAGCCACCGGCTCGTACTCGCCTTCAATGGGCTCCCCGGGGATCGACTCGCGCTGAGCTCGCGCCTCGAGCTCCTCGAGGCTCAGCGCGAGCTCCCTGAGTGCCTGCCTATCTGGGAAGAACCCTTGCCGGATCCCGAGCTGGTAAATCTCTCTTTCGAAGAGGGCGACGATCGCGAGCTGCCCTGAAGCGGCCCAGAGCCAGAAGCTGCCCCACTCCTTGCCGAGCACGAGGATGAGCACCCCACCCTGAGGGCCGATGAAGATGATCAGCAGCGCGATCAGGCTCGTAATATTCTCGGCTCCAGCGTCGTGCAAAGTAGCGAGTGCGAACGGTATGCCCATGAAGTACACCACGAAGCTTGAGGCGGCCGCGCAGAAGCCCACCCACGGCTGGAAAGTGGGCCAGATCGAGAAATAAAAGTTGAGCACCGGCCAGACTTGTTGGCCCCACGGGCCCATGTACGTGCACCGACCCGTCGTGACGAAGTACTGCTCAACCAACATGCCAACGGCGACGCAGGCGCAGAAAAAGGATAGCGCAACGGTGGCATTCTGCGTCGATTCCCTAGTCTGAATTCTGTTGAAGATAAAGGCCGTGATAGTGAACCACGCGGGCACCGCGCACACGATGAAGGTGACGAGCGTGCTCACATGCCGATTCACGTGGTCGCACTTGTGGGGTGCGCTGCCCATGTGCGCCCACAGGACCACTTGGGCCCATTCATTGGCGACGAAAGGAAAGAGGATGCACGTATTTGGGCGGTCGAGGTCGCGGCCACGGCAGAGCAGGAAAACCACCACGAGGCTCTCCAAGCTGGCGGATGCAAGCGCCATCTCAAATGAGGACAAACTCATTTGCCGTGCGCGTCCAACGTCTCGACTCCGGTGTGAATAGATTAGACGGTTTGACCTACTGGCCTCCCTTAGGACTGCTACGGCGCCTCCCCACAGCCCTCTTCACGCTGGACGAAAGGTCGACTCCCTCGACTCCCGGGCCGATCAACTGGCCACGATCGCGATGCGCGACTTTTCTCGTGCGCTTGTGTGAACGTTAACAGGACACACAGGGCACTGTTACTTTGCCGTGTGAACCAGTGTGACGAAATTGAAGTTCTCAAATTGAAATCATCCCGGTAGGCGCGGTGTAAAGTCGTGTGCTCACCAACGGTCGTTTCACAACCCCTCACATTCAATTCCCAAACAGGTGTCGGGATGGGCCCTTATAAACATGGAAAATAGTGTCCACCCCCCTTTGCATTCCCAAACAGGACCGTAGGAATAGGGATGCGGCCCTTATTCAAACATGAAAGTTACGAAATATAGGAGACTTAAGTCGAGACCATTAGTAGACCACTCCGGCCTTTGGATCAAGTCAACTAAATCGAGTCAATTCACTTCATAAACAACAGACAACTTGAGTTGACTTGACTTCATCTAAATCGGTGGACGGCCCAAGCGTCTACAGTCGTGGCCACGCGGCCCATAGCAGAGAGGCTTGCACCGCCAACGCGATCACGAAGAAGAGCCATGCGTTTGCCGTAGGCATCCCAGCTGAGTCGACGAATTCCCAGCCGAGCAACTGCTGTAGGGGCAGCAATCGTGCAGCGAAGCCCTTCAACTGCTCATCGCGACGTGCTCGGCTGCGCTTCGCCTGTGCCTCCAGCCCGGTTAGGACAGGCTCGTCTGCGTTATCGCTGGAGCCTATGAGCGCAGCAACATCGTCGTCACGAGCGCTGCTTCCGGCCAGATATGCTGCCGTTGCGACAGCGAGCGATCCCACCGGCAGAGCCAGGGACGATACGAAGCCCAACCAGTCTAGATCACAAGGGGCCTCGAAAGTGCAGGCAGTGCTGGCCACGTCCATTGATATCTGATCGAGTGCGGCGACGCAGCACGCGCGAGATTTAGAGCTGCTGCATGCGAGCCTCGGCGCGCACACATGGCCAGCATGAGAGCCTGCCAGGTTGAAGGTTGGCAGCGTGGTGGCGATGGCAACGAGCAGCATCTCGGGCCTATCGCGACGCAAAACTAATCTTCAGAAACATGCTGCACAGTTGACGAAACTGGTTGACGAAACTTGATGCGCGGCGTGCCTGTCCGTGCACAAACCCATCTCTCGAAGGAATTCCGGGTAACTTTGGGCTTCTGTGAGCATTACTCGTCTGGCACCCACCCAGAGATGATCGTCAGCCTTGGCCAAATTGGAAAGGTGCGTAGTCAGTTCACACTTGCAGGGTGCACGCTGCGAACGAAGGGGCTTGTGGCCATGCTGGCGCTCTCTGCATCAGCATCATCTTCACGTCTTGAGTGACGTGCCACATCCACACCGATCGAGATTCCTTTGGGCTTTGGGCTGCCACGACGCAGGCTCAGAGCAACAGGGGAGAGTACTTGGAGTCACATGATACATGTACTAGGGGGCGATAGACCGATAGTCATGTATCACGTATCATGTATCACGTATCATGTATCTTTACTTCCATCTAACATACATGTACCTTGATCCCTACATCCCAACGGATGTAAAGATACATGATACGTGATACGTGATTCTGACTTTGTATTGTTCATCGAACATGTTGGACAAGTTCATGAAGGATTGACCCACGCTCTTGTCGGAATGATCATGTGGGTCCCTCCGTATCGACTTGATGAATCATGTATCATGTATTGTGCGTCTTGCCAAGATGGCTATTTAACGTGAACGTGAACGTGAACGTGAACGTGTATCATGTTTATGATCAAGGTATCTTGCATCCGTCCGACCCCCATATTTGGGAGTGCTTCAATTTTTCTCGCGGGCGTCGCTCGCTCACGTGGACTAGTCAGTCGTTGTGGACCAGCCTCGTGGACCCTCCACGATTCCGAGTGCATGCCATTCTACACTGGTTGCTACTTGGGCGAGTGCGGCTGTCCACCATACACAAATGGGCCGCAGTGGTGCGGGAATAGAAATGACGAGGACCCTCTTTTTGATGCCGGATACTTCATGCCGAGCAGCTATTGCCAGTCCGGCGGTCGATCACAGTGCACGGATTGCAACGGGCTTTGGTGCGAAGGAACCGTCGCGCCACCGCGACCGAGCGCGCCGCCATCGCCGCCATCGCCACCACGTCCACCTTTCTCGCCGACGCGGGCCGGCTGTTACCTACCGCAGTGTGGATGCCCTCCGTATCTGAGCGGCGAAGCGTGGTGTGCAAATACCAACGACCACGATCCTCACGTGAACGCCGCTTACTTTATCGAGCCTCTATGCCAAGATGGGCTCGAGGCGACATGTGTCAGTTGCGCTGGCGTCTGGTGTGAGGGCTACACCGCGCCGCCCTATCCACCCTTTTCACCGGTACCGCCGATGCCGCCACCCCACCCGCCATCGCTGCCCATGCCCCCTGCGTCACCCATGCCACCAGCGCACCCGCCACTCGATGGCTGGTTTGGCGGCTGCTACTCTCGCGAGTGCGGTTGCCCATGGACGCCCGCACGCCACGCGCCGTCCTGGTGCACCGAACGCAGTGCCTCCGGTCCGAATGCCGCCGAGGGCGGCACACTCAAATCCTTTTGGGAAGACCAGAGCTACTGCGGTCGGAACGCGGGACGGTGCGTGGGCGAGTGTGGCGGCGTGTACTGCCAAGGGCCGGCAGTGCCCAGCCCGCCGCCCGCCCCTCCCGCCGCCCCGCCCGTGCCCTCGACTCCCCCTGGTACATGGCCGTGGCTTCCTGGCTATGCCACGCGCTACTGGGACTGCTGTAAGCCCAGCTGCAGCTGGCTTGGGAGCGTGCCTTCCTTCCTACCTGCCGCCCGCTCATGCGACTCCGTCGGCAGCACGCTGCCCTCCCCTCAACCAGGCTCCGTAGAGGCTGTCAGTGCCTGCGAGCCGGGCGGCACAGCGCACGCGTGCTTGGATCATGCCCCCTTCGTGGCGACCCGTGATGACGCATCCAATCGGACGGCGTACGCGTTTGCCGCCACGCCGGGCTTCGATCCGCGTCGGACGTGCGGCACGTGCTTCGAGCTCCGCTTCACCGGCTTCGCGCGAGCGGGCTCGCGCCTCGTCCACGACGTCGGTGCGGCGCAGCTCAACTTTTCGCGCTCGGGTAAGCGCCTGATTGTGCAAGCGACGAACATTGGGTACGACGTCGCGCCCGGCCAGTTCGATCTGATGATCCCTGGCGGAGGTGTCGGACTCTTTGACGCGTGCTCCGTGCAGTGGAGGGTGGAGGCGGGCCAGGTACCTCCGCTCGGCCGCCAATACGGTGGCCTTCTCTCACAGTGCTTGGAGACCGAGCCGCTGAGTGTGACCGATGCCTCCCATCGGAAGGCATGCGTGCGGCGCCACTGTCACGCGCTGTACGGCGCCGTCCCTCGCCTCGCATCCGCGCTCGCGGGCTGTTTGTGGTCCGTGGACTGGCTCGAGGCAGCGGACAACCCGGAGCACCAGTGGCGTCCGGTCGAGTGCCCGGCTGCTCTCATTGCGCTCTCTGGCTTCGGGCGCCCCGCGTCGCTCTACTTGCAGAACGCCTCGACACCGCCACCGGGGCCACCGGCGCCTGCACGAGCGCAACCGACGACTAGTACGGTGCCCGAGGCAACAGAAGCTCTGACGAATCCTCTGACGCTCAGCTGGGCACTCACCGTGGGGCTCCTCTTTGTGGCAACTGCACTGCTCGCGTGGCACTTGAGAAAGCACGGGCGCCTCGCTGGGATCAGGCCGTTGGGCAGGTACACGCAGACCCTCCATATCCCGCGCCGCCCCAGGCCGCGGTTTGAGCGCCTTGCAGAGGAGCACGGCACACTCGAGCACGGCTCGGATGAGTCAGCCCAGCAGGCCGCACTTGCCTTGGGCACGTGCTCCGAGGCGGCGGCCGAGGCTGAGCGTCTCAGCCCCAAAGAGGACACCGACGCTCAACCCCAGCATGGGGATGCTCCTCCCGCGCGTTGGGAGCCTGATGAGGAAATCAATATGACCTGATCAGGAAATGAATACAACAACAATGACACTAGAGTCTACAGAGTCGAGTAAAGATGTCATGAAAGATGGTCAAGTAAAGTGCCGCCGGTCATCTCCACCTGTGATGGCGTTGGTCTCCCTCAAACAATCCGAACAGAATCACGGAATCACGTGATCATGATGACGACTGACCGGACGTCGTACTCGGTGTCTATGATCGGTGTGTACAAAAAGGTCAGCACAGTAGCTGACCTTTTCGCATTTTCAAGTCTCCACCGCGGGAATTTGGGACAGCCTTCCGGAGAGCCGATGCCACCTCGACGTACCTCACGACGCCCGCAGCAGCGACGGCAGCCTGCTCCGGTCCGATTGCCAGCGCCGCGAGCTCTGACAAGTGCGGGTCAGACTGCAGATGATCGCAAGGCAGAATGGGCAGCCAAGCAAGCGCTGCACGATGAGTGGAGACGGAGCATCGGTCTCAAGCCGATCAAACGCAGTGCTCCCCACGTGGCTCCTGCGTTAGCGCCAGCGCCAGTGTTCGCACCAGCGCCAGCATTCGAAGAGATGCCGCTGCTTTTTGCAGCTCCTCCGCAGCTGCCCTCCTCGACGCTTGTGATTGGCATCATTTTTGGCGTGCCGCTCATCTGTGCTGCCGTGGCGTTCGAGGCTGCATATAGTCCACTGCCCATCAGCGCAGCATACTTGTTGCCCCTCGGTGCGATCCTTGCCCTTTTGTTCACTCCCATCATGAGCGATGATGGAGAAGCGGAGCCAGCGGAGGGTGAGGTTGCGACCAGGTACGCAAAGGCCTATGAGGATGTGGTCGCCGAGGAGCTGACTCTGGCCGTGACCGATAAGCGGCTCAAAGGAGCGATCACCACTGCGAACGCTCTCACCCAACGAGCTGAGCTCCTCGTAGATCAAGTGGAGAGTGTACGTGGAACGGCGGAGGAGTACCTTGCCAAGAGCCTCCAACTGTTCATGGGAGCGGCGGCCCTCTTCCAAATTTGGGTTCTCTTCGTGGATACGCCGGCGACCGTCGTAGCTGCTCTGCTGAGCCTTGTCTGCACGAGCTTGCAGCTGCCCGACGCCTTTGGATGGGTCATTGTGGAAGCGAAGCGCGTGCCTTGCGTCGAGACACTCAACGAGGACCTGAATGCGCGTCGCGTGGGCCTCGAGCATAGGCTCCATGTAGCGGCGGAGGAGATGATGCGACGGTACTCGACCTCGCTTGTGGGCGCCACGGGCGTGCGCTCTCAACTTCGATCCATCCGGGCGAACGTACAGGCGTCCATCCTTCTCTCGTCATCTCAGTTGACCACGTCCTTCTCGTCCTCGCCGCTCGTGCACAGCGAAGGCGACACCATGAGCCCAGTCGAGGCACTCTGTGCGTGCGTGTCGTCCTCGAGCGCCTCTTTGCTCGCCGCGTGCCGGTCGCGCCTCTTGCCCTTGATCAATGAGGTGGGCTACCGAGCACGGCAGTCACCGCTAAAGGTACTCGTCGCAATCCTGAACCTCGTTGTGGCGCTCGATGGCGTGTCCTTTTCGCTGCCGACGCTGCCGACGCTGCCGACGCTGCCGACGCTGGCCACATTCGAGAGCATCGCGGCAGGTGTACGCCCGCTCGAGGTGGTGCATCAATGGGCCATCAACCTTACAAGCAGCAGCGACTTCGCGTACGAAGCACAGGGGGCCTTAGGGCCCGTCCGCGGAGGCCGGTTCACTGAAGAGAATGGAGATGATCTCAGCGGTGACGTAGCTCGTGGCGGCATCAAGGGCGAGGCTTCGAATTGCATGGTGGGCCCTACTGACGCTTGGATCCCCATGAGCACGTACGAAGCTGCTCACGGGATCGAGTTGCTCTTTCCACTGCCTGTGCACGCAACCGACGTTGTGGTGCACTACCAGCGTGCGGGCGTGAGGGCGCTGTCGGCAGCTGTCGACGCCCTGAGCAGCGACCCTAGCAGTAGTCACAGCAGCAGCAGCAGCATCTTGGTGCCAGTTTGGGTGAATATTGGCATGGTCGAGCTGCAGGGAGGGAGAGGAGAGATTCACTCATGGGCCTCAGCGCTCGTACCGGAGTCATTAGATGGGTGCGGCCGTCTCAAGATTGCGCTTCCGGACCAGACCATCACGCAGCAGCTACGTGTGACGTTGAGCGTCGACGGCGCGGTGGCTGCAAGTGCTGCTGGCCCTGATGCGAAGGGCGCCAGCATCGAAGGCGCAGGAGGCGACGAGTTGGATTCCGAGTGGATTCTCTTGGGAGGCATTGGTGTGGATGGGGTGCTGCTCGAAGGCTTGCTGGCGAGCGATCCCTCCACATTGGAGTCCGTCGCGGAGGAGGAGGAGGAGGAGGAGGAGGAGGAGGAGGAGGAGGAGGAGGGCAAGCGGTCCAAGGGCAAGGAGGAGGGCAAAGGCAGGGGCGGTGGGGCTGGCGACTCGCCTCACCCTCCGGAGCCACCGCCGCTCGGAGCCGCCGCGGCTGCAGTCTCCTGCGTGGCGACCGCCGTGGCTACTAGCGATCTGGTTCGTAAGCACGTACGACCGAGCGAGTATGCGGACGGCGCCGCCCTCGAACGAGCCCGGCGTGACCGAGCACGCCGGCGTCGCGAAGCCGAGGCGAGGCTGCGTGCGGCCGTCTCCCCTCGGCTGCTCGATGTGGACGTGGACGAAACCTCAATGGCCATCGAGGAGGCCGAGAGCGCGGCGGTGGCGGTGGCGCTCATTGCGCACGCGCGCCAAGTGATGCAAGAAGCGAGTGACGCGCAGCAAGCGGCCCGCCGACGGCGTGACTTAGCCGAGGCGGCCCTCGCGAGGGCCATGGCGGGCCTGTCAGCACCACCACTGGTACTGGCACTGGCGGTGGACGTGGCGGCTCTCGAGGCGTTATTACACGAAGCCACGGTGGCTGGGGTACGATCGGACCTGTTGGAGGCGGCAGCGGCGATGCTCGTCAGCGCCATTCGGGCACAAGAGAAGCGCGCGCGCGCAGAGAAGAGGTTGAGAGCGGCTGCAAGCTCGGAGACGGATCCACCGCCGCCGCGTCCACCGGGTGGTGATGATGAGGACGAGGATGGCGGCGCCGTCTCGAGCGCTCTTGGTGCTGGCGGCGGTGGTGGCGGAGGGGCTGGCGGCATCAGCGCCGAGGTTCAGGCTGAGACCGAAGCTGAAACCGAGGCCGCAGCCGCCGGTGACGATGTTGGCGCCGGAGTCGCTGGCGATCTGGATGGCAATCTCGGCGATCTCGGTGGCAATCTCGGAGATCTCGGTGGCAATCTCGGCGATCTCGTGTACGCACAGCAGAATCCATTAGGCGACTTGCCTAATATGATCAGCGCAGGATCCATTGGCGACCTTGCCGATGCCGTGCGCGCCGCGCGGCCTCCCGTCCTCGGCGAGCAGCTTCGGATTGACTTGGAGGAGCTCAACGCAGCTCTCGCCGAGGCCACGGAGGCGATGGTGGAGGAGTCATTGCTCATGGAGATGCGGGAGCTCTTGGAGCAAGCCATGGCCGCACAGCGAGGGCTCACGTTGGGCGTGGGCACGTTTGTAAGCCGGCTGCGCTCGCGTGCAGCGGAGCGCCGCAGGCGAGCGGCGGCAGAGCAACACCTAGCCTCCGCGCACGCTCAAGCGCATGCTGCGCTGGGCCTGCTAGTGCGCACGCGTCGTGCCGAGCGGCTCCTCACGAGCATTGAGGAGCTCGAGAGCGCCCTCGTGAGCGCCTCGCGCGCTCGCCTGGGCGGTGCAGCCACCTATCCAGCGCAGGTGCTGCACGCTGAGCGACCATGCTGATTGCTGATTGCATGCTGATTGCATGCTGATTGTATGCTGATTGCCTCCCTCATCAGGTGTTGCTCGCCGAGTGCAAGCTCGCCATCGGGCGGCGAGACGCCGCGTTCCACCAGCTCTCTCAGGGCAGGCAGCAAGCCGAAGAGCTGCTCGGGAGTCTCGCTTACGTGAGTGATGAGCAGCTGGTGGTCGCAGCGGCGGCGCTGAATGCAAGCATCGAGAACGCGGCGAGGGCGTGCGTGGACGAGGCCAGCTGTGAGGCTGCAAGGCAGGTGCTGCTGCGGGCAGAGGCAGCGTACGGACGCCGAACCGCCGCCCTCGCAAAGCTCGACCAAGGGCTGAAGCAACTCGCCGCGGCGTCGTCGCAGCAGCTGCTTCGCTCTGGCGTGCCACGGCTGAATCAAGCGATTGACGCGGCGCTCGCCGCCGAAGTGGCCGTGGTCGTCACCAACGATGCCCAGTCACGCCTCGAGCGCGCCCTCGCCCTGGCCACCCTCCGTGAGGCCTCCGCACAGGCGCAGGCTGCGTGGGACCGGCTGCGTCAGCACGGCGAGGCGGAGGCGCTCGAGAACGCGCTGCCGCCCCTCGCCTCCGCCGTGGCAGCGCTGGCGGCGACGGGGGCAGATGGTGCGGTCGTCAGCGCCGCGGAGAACGAGCGTCGTACGGTGCGATTCGCAAGCCCTGCCCAAACAGAAGCATCCGTCGCGGAACGGTTGCTCACCGACGCGACGCGCGCTCTCCAGCGACGACAAGATGCGATGCAGACACTGGTGAGCGCCCGAGAAGCCGCCGTCCACCATCTCCCTCCGAGCGCCGCCTGCCGCACCGCCAACGGCTCGGTGATCCGCCGATACGTGGACGTGACGGCGCTCGCAGCGACGGTGACCGAGTTGGACAGCGCTGTCGAGGCTGCTAAGCGATCCTACGTGTCCAAGGCAGCCTTGAGGGAAGCATTGACGGTGCTCACGCAAGCGAGGGCAGCGGCGAAGGAGGTGCTCAGTCAAAGGGCCCTCTCCGCCAGTACCCTCTCCGCCAGGCGACCAACCGCACTCCTCGCCGAGGCAGACGCGCCGATCGCCGCAAGCACACAAAGGTCCGAACAGGTAGATCCGCGCGCGGATCGAGTCGTTCCCAGGCTGGACCCATTTTTGAGGAGCGCCTAGCCTTTGGATAAGGAACGCGGAACGCCGGCCCAGGACTCGAGGCGGTCGCGTGAGCTCTATATACCCAATGCTAACCCAATAAATCAATAATGCCTGTGGAATTTGCGGAATTCGTGCAAATGTGACATCGTCCATGGGCGGCAACCTTTCGACGAAGACTTCGACCGCGCCAGCCAAACGATCGTGGGATGCCGAGCTTGATGAGAGCATTCGCAAAGCGTTTGGCTTCTCGGCCACCGGCGGAGTCTTCTTCACAGGCCTCGATGCACTCACGCTGCCGACAGCCTTCTGCGCTGGCTGTGTCCTTGGCGCTGGATTCGGAATCTGGAGGGGCGAGAAGAATTGGCGGAGGTCCATCGGCTACGGCACGCTCCTCGCTGGGCTCACGCTTGCAGTCCCGCCCTATGTGAGAATTCTCTACTCGCCGTGGCTGATGATCGGGCCGCAAGGTGCAGCGTACTCGATGCTCTGTGGCAGCATCATCGGCACGGGCGCGATCAAAATTTGCCGCCCGCCGCCCGCGGACGAAGAGAATGGCGAGCTTTGGGACGGCAGCGTTGGCGGGGCACTGATCTCGCTCGGATTCTATCTCGCGCTGCCAGGCGCAGTCCGTGTCCTCTTCATGTACAGGTGATAGGCCCTTTCATTACATAGTGCTATGCAGATATAAACCAGGGTCCTTGAATCTTGTGTAGGTGCCCACGAAAGACCCGCAGCCAGTGCTGGTAGACTCACTAAGTTTCTAATACTGTTCATAGGGTGGCGGCAGCCGTTGCAGCCTTATAGGCCTTCGCTCCCGTGAGCTGCCGCCCTTGGGCATCGAAGAAAACCCTCTGCCCAGCTCTCGTCCGCCATTGGTTGCAGGGGCCCTGCTGCTTGCGGGCGCGGCCACCCTTGCGGCCGCCACCCTTGCGGCCTCCACCGCCGCCCTTGCCACCGCGCTGGCGCGCCGCGGGCGGCGGCTGCACATAGACGCCTGCCGCCGCCGCCGCACCACCCGCGGGGCTGTCCGAGAATTGGCCGAGATAGTCGACGGCTGTGCTCACGTGGCGCGCTCGCAATGCTGCGAGCGAAACGAAGTGTGGGAAGAGCCGCTCAAGCGCGCTCGGCGCCGGCGCCGGCTCAAAGGCCATCGAGCCAGCACCGGCGCCGGCGCCCATCCCAGCGCCCCCGACGCCTCGGCCGGAACCAGAGTGGGCTCCGGCGGCGCCGCCGTCGCGAGAGCCGCCGTCGCCATAGCGCCCGCAGCCGCTGCTGCCGCCACCGAGGCTGGCCCGCTTCGCTTGGGCCGCGTCCTGCTCGAGCCGCTGGGCCCAGTCGCCCTCATCGGCACTCGAATTCTCAATCTCCTCGATCTCCTCGACGTTCAACGCGTCGTGATGAGCGCCCGACGCTCGGGGGCGCTCATCACGACGCGGCGCACGCGGCAGCGGCTCGTGAGAACCACGCGCGCCGTAATGGGCGCGTGGGCTCGCGCCGCCGCTGTGGCCGCCGCCGCTGCTGCTGCCTCGGGTGGCAGCGCGTCTGCCGAAGAGGGCCGCCTCTGCCTCCGCCACCTCTGCCCCCTCTTCTTCGGCCTCGCCCGCCGCGTCCGCCGCGTCCGCCTCCTCCTCCTCGTCGTCGTCCTCCTCCTCGTAGTCCTCGTCGTCGTCGTCGTCGTCGAAGGCAGCGTCGTCGTCGTCGTCGTCATCAGGGAGCCCAATGTGACTGTCGAGCGCATCGTGCACCTCCTCACATCCATAGCCCTCCTCCTCGTCGTCGTCGCCCTCCTCCTCGCCCTCCTCCTCCTCCTCCTCCTCCTCGCCTTCCCACTCCTCGCCTGCATCGCCTTCGCCGTCGATCGAGATCACATCCGCAACTACCGGTACCCTGGCCGGCGGAGTCTGACGAAACCCAGCCTCACCAGTCTGACGAAACCCGACCTCATCCGTCTGACGAAACCCAGCCTCATCAGTCTGACGAAACCCGGCCTCACCACTGACCGCCGCTCGCCTCGCCGCGCGTACCGACCGCTCCGCCTCAGGCGTCGACGCTGCGGCCCTACCGACTGCTACTGCTACTGCACGGGCGGCTGCGGCGGCTTCGGCTGCGGCGTTGGCCAGCGCAGGCGTCCTCGCAGCCACTGCACCACAGGCACCTCCGCGACTGAGGACGGATTTTGAGTGGCGGCGGGGGCACGCGCTCTCGTGGGCGTCGAGCCGGTCGAGCGCGTACGGGATGCCGCAGTGGGCACAGTCTGCACTGAATTTGGACGGATCCGCCTCCTCCGCCTCTGCCTCATCTTTCGCCGCCGCGGCGGTGACGTCGGCCATCCTCCGATCGCCTCGCGCACCCTTCGCCACGGCCGAGTGCTCTCCACGACGCTCGCTCTCCGAGCGCTCGTCCTCGTCCTCGTCGCTGCTCACCACGACGCGCGCTCGCTTTCGACTGCCGCTGCGGCTGCTGCTGGCGCCTCCGCCGCTGCGGCTGCCGCTCGCGCCCTCCTCCGCCCGAGGCCGCTTGGCGGAGCTGCTGCTGCATGCGCCGCCGCTGCGCGCGGCGGGCGCCCCACCACGCACCTCGTCGCCCCCAAAGATATCCAACGAGACGCCACCGTACGGCTGCAGGATCACAGGCGCCGCCTGTTTCGTCAAGGGCGCCGCCTGTTTCGTCAAGGGCGCCGCCTGTTTCGTCACAGGCGCCGCCTGTTTCGTCACAGGCGCCGCCTGTTTCGTCATGGGCGCCGCCTGTTTCGTCACAGGCGCCGCCTGTTTCGTCATGGGCGGCGCCTGTTTCGTCATGGGCTGCGGGATCACAGGCACGGCGCTGCGGGAACCAGTGCTGGAGCTGGTGGAGCTCGCGGCGGCAGCGGGGGCGGCAGCGGGGGCGGCAGCTGGGGCGGCAGCGGAGGCGGTAGAAGGGGCGGCAGCGAGGGCGGCAGCGAGGCTGGCAGCCTCTGCAGCCGCACCTGTTACGCGCAACCGTTTGAGATTCGATCTCTCGAGATTCGATCTCTCGAGATTCGATCTCTCAAGGAGCGGCCGATCTTCATCATCGCCATCATCGTCATCGTCGTCGTCCTCGACGAGAGCACGGGCACAGGCAAGAGCGGCAGCCGGCATGGCTGCGACCGTCGTCCCCACTTGTATCGCCTTCGCTCCCCCCCCCACCGCCGGCATCGTCGCGAAGTCATCCGCCGCCTGTTTCATCATAGACGGCGCCTGTTTCGTCGTGGGCGGCGCCTGTTTCATCATGGGCATCGTTTCGAAGTCATCCTCATCCGAGCTGACCGGCGCCATGCGTGCCGCATAGAGTGCCCTCGCCTCCTGCGAGCTCTCGATCTCAACTTCGTCAACGCTGCGCTCAGCTCGAGGGCGCACCCGCCGCTTTGAGACGCCCGATACGGCGCTTTCGCCCCCTGGGTCCACCGACGCGGCCGCCTGGCCGGCACCCTTCGCCTGGCCTGCACCCATCGCTCGGCCTGCACCCATCGCCGAGGCAGCGGCTGTCACCTCACCGGACGAGACGCCCTTCCCGCCGCCAATGGCCTTGCCAATGGCGGCTCCGGCGGCGTGGCTGGCGGTACGCCCCAGCCTCGCGAGCCTCGCGTGGGGCGGCTGAGGGGCCTCGGCTACCCGCCGAATAGGCGAGCGCTCGACGGCTACCGGCCGAAAAGGCGAGCGCTCGACGGCTACCGGCCGACAAGGCGAACGCTCGAAGCGCGCGAATGGGTCGTCGTCGGCGGCAGCTGCGGGCGACAGAGCGGAAGCGGCTGCCGCAGCCGCTTTGGCCGCCGCGGCAGCACTGGCGGGGAGCCAAGGCGGTGGCGCTGACCGCGGCGGCGCTGACGGCACACGCGGCACTCGCGGCTGCGGCGCTGACGGCGGCTGTGCTGGCGGCCATGCAAGCCGCAGCGGTGCTGGAGGTGGCGGCTGTGCTGGGGCTCGCGGCGGCGGCGCTGGCGCTGGCGGCGCTGGCGGCGCTGGCGGCGGCGGCGCTGGCTGCCCTGGTGGCGGCGGCGCTGGTGGTGGCGGCGCTGGCGGCTCGTCCTCTTCTGTGTCGGACGAGAGGTCGCCATCCAAAAGGGAAGTGCCGAGTGCCATACCGAGCGCCGCCGCACGTCCCGCGCCGGTCGCACAATTTGGCGAAGGCGCGGCGGTGGCGGCAGCGCCAGTGGCGGCAGCGCCAGTGGCGGCAGCGCCAGTGGCGGCGCCAGCGGCGGCGGCAGTGGCGCTGCCACAAACAGACGCCGCAAAGGCCGCGGCGCCAGAGCTGATGACTGGCAGTGCGCTGGGCGCGTAGACCCTCGCGGCGGCGGCGGTGTTCGCGGCTGGTGGAGTATAGAGGTCGCCAAGGACAGACGGTTGGCTGCGTGGCGGTGCGCTGCCATTCATCTCACCTGCAGCTGACGAATCTTCGGGCCAGGGCGGCTGACTCGACGGCATGACGGCAGCGGCCCCACAGAACAGGCTGGCAGCTTCTGCCCGCACTGCCACCTCCGCCGCCTCCGCCGCCTCCGCCGCCTCCGCCACCTCCGCCGCCTCCGCCGCCTCCGCTGCCTCCATCGCCGTTGCCGCCGCTGCTGCCTCCTCCTCATCATCATCGTCGTCTGAGATGTGGCATGCGACTAAAGAGACTGCGCCTCGTGCTGCTGGCGTCACTCGCGCCAGCCCCGCTGGCGGCGGCGGCGGCGGCGGCGGCGGCGGCGGCGGCAACGCTGGCGACGCTGGCGACGGCAACGCAACCGGCTCCGCCGCGGGAAGCGGCGACCACGCGGGCAGGGCCGGTGGCGTGACGAGGGTAGCGGCGGAAAGGCGAGAGTGAGTGCCTGCAGAGGGACGCCCTTCCGTTGCGATGGAGCGCCGCCGCTGTGCATCGGCCCTCTCGGCCGCCGCTGCCGCCTCGGCGGCCGCTTTCTCTGTCGCCGCCGCCGCCCTATGCGCCGCCGCTGCCTTCTCCGCTTCCACCGCCCTCTCGCCCACCCTCTCCTCCTCCGCCGCCCTCTCCGCTGCCATCGCCTGCTCCGCTGCCGCCGCTCTCTCCGCTGCCATCGCCTGCTCCGCTGCTGCCGCTCTCTCCGCTGCCATCGCCCGCTCCGCTGCCGCCGCTCTCTCAGCTGCCATCGCCTGCTCCGCTGCCGCCGCTCTCTCCGCTGCCACCGCCCGCTCCG
>ENA-UOXK01000453-UOXK01000453.1-mixed-culture-metagenome-genome-assembly--contig:-NODE-453-length-31340-cov-32.610900_pt1 | contig 31340 bp, 16 predicted proteins | sample MGYA00238160_ERZ761638 | MGnify/ENA primary metagenome ERZ761638 (study PRJEB28912, sample SAMN08777098) | mixed culture metagenome | isolation source: Freshwater growth medium | place: USA...
GAGGTGGCGACGGGGGTGGGGACGGTGGAGGAGAGGGCGGCGGCGATGGCGGTGGCGATGGAGGCGGAGACGGTGGCGGAGACGGCGGCGGCGATGGCGGCGGAGATGGTGGCGGCGATGGTGGAGGCGAAGGCGGTGGAGAGGGTGGCGGTGATGGAGGGGGGGATGGAGGAGGAAAGGGCGGCGGCGATGGCGGTGGTGATGGTGGAGGACGCGGCGGTGGTGAGGGCGGCGGCGACGGCGGTGGTGATGGAGGAGGCGACGGCGGCGGTGACGGCGGTGGAGAGGGCGGCGGCGAGGGAGGGGGGAATGGAGGTGGTGATGGGGGTTGGGACGGTGGAGGGGAGGGCGGCGGCGATGGCGGTGGTGACGGTGGAGGCGACGGTGGTGGCGAGGGCGGTGGATATGGTGGTGGTGAAGGAGGGGGTGATGGGGGAGGAGAGGGCGGCGGCGATGGCGGTGGTGCTGGAGGAGGAGACGGTGGCGGCGAGGGCGGTGGAGAGGGTGGCGGTGATGGAGGGGGTGATGGGGGAGGAGAGGGCGGCGGCGATGGCGGTGGCGAAGGGGGAGGAGATGGCGGTGGCGGCAACGGCGGCGGCGAGGGCGGGGAGGGTGGCGTGGACGGCGGGGGTGGCTTGGGCGGCGGTGACGGCGGCGGCGAGGGCTCCGGCGGATCGGGCCACGGAGGTGGTGGAGGCGGTGACGCGGGTGGTGCGCTTGGAGGGGGCGGCGGGAGGGGCGGTGCCGGCGGCGAGGGCGGCACGCGTGGTGGCCAGGGTGGCGGAGGCGAGTAAGGTGGTGGCAAGGGTGGCGGAGGCGAGTAAGGTGGCTCTGGCGGAGGAGGTAACGGACAGGGTGGTGGTGGTGGCGAAGGTTCCGGCGATTCGGCCGGCGGCGCCGGCGGAAATGGCGCGTCAGGAAAGAAGGCAGTAGCCGATGCAGTTGCTAAAAGACAAGCGGCTGCCAGCATGCGCGCGCGCCCCATAGCGCCTTTGGGGGTCGACCCGGGGATCGATGTGATGGCCGAGACGGCAAGCGCCGCGAAGCTCTGGAGACCAACAAACATTGTTATGCTTGCAAGAACGAGCATCAGCATCGTGAAGGGAAGAGGAGCCGTGACCACCGCGACAAGAGAGGCAGCGGCAGTTGACGACGATAGCGTTTGAGATTGGCTCCAGGATTGGCCTGGAGCTGGTAGGAGGAAAAGCAGCGGAGGAGATGTTGGCGGCGGTCGTGTCTCGAGCGGTTCTGATGGTGACGCCAGCATTATTGTGCACGCGCCCCGCGCTTTATTATAGGTCTGCGAAGCGAATTTTGGTTGCGAGGCACTTTCTTTGGATGTTGTGCTTTTTGACAATGTCGATTCTTTCGCAAACGCCCTGTCGTGTCTGTCGGGTTAACGTGCACGCACTGCAGTCCTTTTCCGCGGTCGTTTCCCAAGGTCCCCCGCAAACTTTCGCGCGACGCGGTTTCACCGACGTTTCACCCTCCGTGTTGCGATGAGCGTCGGCCGACGCCACATCATGAGAGAGAGTGGCCGAATGCCGCACATTGCGTGGCAGCGCTACACCCTCGCGTCGTGATTCCCCAAGCCACCCCTCTACTGCTCATCCACGGCTTCGCCTGCGGCAAGGACGACTGGGGCACTGCGCCTCGGATTGTGGCCACCAGGTCGAGGCGTGAAATCATCACGTTTGACAACCGCGGCATCGGCGAGTCCGACGCGCCATCTGGCCCGTACAGAATGGACGTGTTAGCTGAGGACGCACAGCGCGTGCTAGATGACGCCAAAGTGCCGTCGGCGTGCGTGTTGAGCATATCGCTCGCCATATCGGAGCCTACGAGAGTGCGTTTAGAGTGCGTGCCCTTGTGCTCTGTTGCACGTCGCACGGACGGAAAGGCGCAGCCGCGCCATCTGAGCGCTTTCTAGCTCTGTGCCAGGAGTGGGCCTCTCAGGCTCATACAAAGGAGAGAATCTCTTGGACGAGCTCATGAGCCTCATGATCCCTCGCGCGAAGCTGCATCGGCAAGTGGCCAAGTGTTGCAGAAGAAGTTCAAGGCCTCGTTTTTTTGGCCACAGTGCGCTGCTCTGTCGGGTTGCAAGACCAGCTCGCGGCCCTGCCTGCCTTTGACGTGAGCGACCAGAAGTCGCAGGGTGGTCCCGTGTGCGTTGGTAGCGGGCGCCGGCGTTGCCCATGGTCAGCGGGCGCCGGCGCTACATCCATCGCGATCTCGGGAACGTTCGGGAGTGAGTTCACACAATGTACGAAACTTTGGTCGTGTTTGACTTGAATTGCTGTTCAAAGGACAAAGCTGGATAAAGCCTGCTGCCTGGTGCATATCTCTAGCTTCAAGACATTTCTCTGCATCCGCATGGTACCGCTAAGACCCGCCTTAAAAATAGCAGGGACCGGGTTGTCGTGCTCTAGGCTGCTTTGTCATTCAAACACGTGTGAACGTTCACAAGCGCTCCACAAGTCGCGTGTAACTCTCCGCGTTGCCTATGGTAGCGGGCGCCGGCGCTACATCAATCGCGATCTCGGCAAGCGAGCGGGCGGAGCTGCTGCGCGACCCGGAAAAGTTTGCGGCGCGTGCAGAGGCCGTGCTCAATAGTGTGGTGGCCAAACTCAATCGCCTCAAAGCGGAGCAGGCAGCGGAACGGATCGACTCCGAGCAGCAGTACCACAAGCTCGAGCGGAGCCAGGCGACGCTTCGCGCAGAGCATGAGCGTGCGGTCGCGCAGCACGACAAGATGGCCGCAGAGCACGCCAGCATCGTCCAGGCACGTGACACAGCGACGGGAGAAGTCGCTCGTCTGAATCGCGAGCTGCGTGAGAAGAGCGCCGAGATCGTGCGCGCGCAGGAGCAAGTGCACGAGAGCGGGGACGAGCGCCGCCGCATGGTCGAGGTCAACGAGCGCATGAGCCGCCAGCTCGAGGCAGCCGAAAGCGACGTGACCGCGGCCCGCGAGGCGCTCGCACAAGCGCGCTCGTCGTCAGCAGCACACGAGCGGCGTGCGGTCGAGAAGGAGGCGGAGGCCATGGCGGCCAAGATGCAAGCGTCCACGCAGCTCGGCCAGCTCGAGCTCGCCAACCAGCGCACCGAGCAGGCCGAGCAGTTTGTGAAGCAGCTCACCGCTGAGCTCACAGCCGTGCGTGAGCGCAAGGCGGAGGCACAGGTCACGTCCTCGGCGATGCACGCGGAGGTGGCGGCGGAGCGCGCCATGCTCGCGTCGCAGCTCAAGCAGGCGCAGCAGCTCGCGGCGGGGCTGCAGTCGCAGCTCGACACGCTCACGGCGCAGCACACGGCAGAGCGCTCCGAGAGCGCCGCCCACGTTTACACGCTTCAACGAAACCTTGAGGAGTCCGAGCGGCTCAAGGAGACGTATCGCGTCAATTTCGAGCAGGTGCGCGGGCGCTCGGCTTGGTGGTCAGGACGAGGCGCCGTGGGACGCGGGGCGTCGGCCTGCCCTTCGCCCCCTTTCCCCCGATTGTGCGGGGGTGTCTCTGCCCGTGCCACCTGTCGCCCTACCGCCGCTACTTTCCTCTCCCCCCCTCTCTCTCCCCGTCTCTCTCTCTCTCTCCCTCCCTCCCCCACTCTCTCCATTTCGTGTCTTCGTGTCTCTCTCTCTCTCACATACCATTTGTCTCTCTCCCTTTCGTCTCTCACGTTCGCCCATGCCCTCCTCTCGCCCGTTGTCCGCGGCGCGCAGGAGACGAGTCGGCTCCTCGAGCTGCAGCAGCGCCTCCACTCATCGATGGAGTCCCTCGCCGCCAGCCGAGCATCCGCAGTTGAAGCCGCCGCCAAGGCCGCTGAGCTCGAGGCTGCCCTTAGCGCCGCCCAACGGGCGGCCGACGAGGCGCGTGCGGCGGCGGCGAGCAGCGCCGGTGGCGCGCTCGTCGTGGCGCCGGTCTCCGATGGGGCAATAGAGGAGGCCGCGGCGGCGCATCGTCTGCTGGGCGAGTCTCTGCCCGGCGGCGAGGCACCCGCGAGCGCCACCGATTCGAGGGCGCAGCTCTACGCCAAATGCGCGGAGATGGAGCGGCGGCTGCGCCAGGCGATCTCGGATCGCGATGAGCACGCCGAGTCACTGCGCGCCATCCACACCGAGCTGCAGGCCAAGGCGCCGCGCATCGTCGAGCTCCGGAACGATCACGCAAAGCTCTTCCAAACGAACCAGGTGATTGCCACTGATGGCCGCTGATTGCAAAGGGCTGGACCCCCCCCTATGATTGCTCTTCCAATCGACCCAATTGCCACTGATGGCCGCTGATTGCATAGGGTTGGACCCCCCCCTCATGCCACCGACCTCCTATGATTGCTCTTCCAATCGACCCAGATGCTCGCGCTTCGTCTTGACAAGGCCCTCGCGGAGGGGGGCGCCCTCGAAGAGAGGTGCGACGCGCTGCAGTCGGACGTCGAAAAGAAGGAAAAGCTGCTGAGTGATCTCGACCGCGAGCTCGCTGACAAGACGCTCCAGCTCAACCTCGCGCTCGATAGGAACCAGAAGCAGCGCGTCGGCGGCGCGGGCGGCGCCACGCCGCGCCGCGCCTCACTCGGTGGCGCGCCGATGCAGCCGACCTTTGGTACGGGAGCGAGCGCTGGCGCTGCCTCGCCGGGATTCGGGCTCGCAGTCGCGAGCGGCGGGCCGCTCACACCCGACGCGGTGATCTCGGAGCACCTCGTGCCCTTCCGCGACATTTCCGAGCTCATCGAACAGAATGCAAAGCTGCTGCGCACGGTGCGCGCCCTCTCGCAGCAGCATGAGGACGAGCTGGCGGACAAGGAGCAGCAACAGGACGCGGCCGTGGCGGAGGCGCTCGCGGAGGTGGAGAGCCTCCGCCAGACGGCGCGCCTGCAGCAGCAGAAAATGGACCAGCTCGCGAGCCAGCGCGATCTGTACCGCAGCCTGCGCGCGCCCGGGGGCGGCGCTGTCGCAGGCAGCCCGACGGGCACGTTGGCGCTGGCAGAGGCGGGAGCGGACACGTCGATGGCTGAGGCCAACGTGGCAGAGCTGGAGGCGGCGCTCGAGAAGAAGGCGAACGAGCTCGCGGACTTGAAGCAGCACTCGGCGCAGACGGAGGCGAAGCTGCGCGAGGAGAGTGAGCGGGCGCGCAAGGCGGAGCAGGAGGCTCGTGTGCACGCGGCCTCGCTCGAGGGGCACGCGACGGTGTACAAGACCCGGCTGGAGACGCTTGAGCAGTCGCGCGTCGCCGGGGGCGAGGAGCTCTCCCGCGCACGCCGGGACCTCGCAGCGCTCTCGTCACAGCTCATCGAGCTGCAGACGCTCCTCAAGCAGCGCTCCGAGGACCTCAACGCCGCCAAGGCAGAGGCGAAGCAGCACGCGTCGGCTGCAGAGCTCGCGCGTCAGGAGAAGGCGTTGCTCGCCGACGCGCAGAAGCGACTCTCGAGCGAGCTCGACGCGCAGATCCGGTCCAACGTCTCGCTGCAGCAGACGATGCAGCAAATGTCGGAGGCGCATATGGGCTTGCGCCAGGCCGAGAGTGACGCGTCGAAGAAGCTGCAGAGTGAGGCACAGGCCCTCCGCGCCGAGTGGGTCGAGGCGAAGGCATCGCTCGGGCGCGAGCGTGAGCGCGCGGCTGATGCGAAGCGCGAGGCGGACATGCAGCTCGCGCTCGCTCGCGAGGCGACCGCCACCGAGCAGGTGAGTGTCGTTAATTGCCTCTTGATTGCCTCTTCTGATGGCCCCTGACTGGACGCGATCTCGACCCTCCACGAGCAGGCGACGGCGGCTAAGGCGCGCGAAGAGGTGGCGCGGCTCGAGGGGCAGCTCGCTTCGACCAGCCAGCTCAATGAGACTCTGATGCTTCGGACGCGTGAGCTCCAAGAGCAGCGGGCGAGCGCGGTGGCCTCAGGCGGCGCGACCGGCGGCGCCGACGGCGGCTTAGCCGAGGAGCTCAGCGCGGCGCGGCGCACCATCGCGTCGCTCGAGCAGACGGTCACTGCCGAGAAGGGGCACGCGCAGCAGTACCGACTGCTTGCCGAGGCGACCGAGAAGGAGCGCGACGAGCAGGCGGCACTCACGGCCGAGCTCAAGGCGGCCACTGACAAGCAGATCGAGCAGCTGCAAACGGCCAAGCGCGTGCTCGAGGAGGAGAAGGCGACGGTGCTGCGTGCTGAGTCGGCGCGCGCGGAGGAGGCGGCGGAGCTCCGACGGCAACTCGCCGACGCGCAGCGCACGACAGAGGAGGCGCTCGCGGCGGCGCGCCAGGCCGAGGTGGACAAGGTGAGCCACGTGGCCGCGGAGGCGGCCAAGGCGCAGAGCCTGCAGCTGCAGCTGAGCGCGGCCGAGGAGGCGAGCGAGCGCAATGCGGCCAAGTACCGCACGGAGCTGCTCCATCACTCTGAGGACATGCAGGCGCTCAGCAAGGCCAAGGAGGCCGAGGCGCGCGCCATAGCGGCACACGAGCAGGGCAAGGAACTACTTGCCGAGGCGACCGCGCAGCATCTGGCCATGAAGGTCTCACTCGAAGAGCGGCAGGGCATGCTCAGCGCGCAGCTCGCGCAGCAAGACGAGCTGCTCGCCAACGCGCTGCGTGAGACGACACTGCTGCATGCACAGCTCCAAGCTGCAACTGCTGCATCTGCCTCGGGCGGGAGGCGCGTGGCGGAGGCGGCGGAGGCCGCGGTGGGCGGCGGCGCTGGCGCCGACGGCGAGGGCGGCAGCGCCGCCGCCGGTGCAGGCACCGAGCTGCTCGCGTTGCTTGAGCGTGATAAGCGGGTGCTGTCACAGCGCGCAGAGGTGCTCACTCTCGAGGTGACGCGCCTGAAGCAGTCGCTCGAGTCAGTCACACGCCAGCATGCACTCAGTCAGGCGGCGCTCGCCGAGTATCAGCGCACGCAGCCTCAAGCGGCTGCGGCCGCGGCGCATGACGATGCGATGGCGACGGCGCGGGAGCTCAACCTGCTGCGCGACTCGAACGCGATGATGCGCTCGCGCGAGGAGGCCAAGGAGGCGCAGGCCAGGGCTGCCACCGAGGCCCTCGCGGCACTCCAGGCGCAGATGGAGCCGACGCAGCAGAAGCTTGTAGCGGCCGAGAGCGCGCGTGCGGCCCTCGTCGCACAGCTTGAGCAGGAGAGGGCCGCGTGCCAGACATGGCAGAGGCGGAACTCCGAGCTGCTCGACAAGACGGCCACGAGCGTCGGGCAGGAGGCGTACAAGGAGCTCGACCGCGCCAAGGAGGAGATGCAGAAGCTGCTCGAGGGCGCGCGCGCCGAGGCGGACGCGGCTAAAGCGGCCAAGGACAGCGCCGAGAAGGAGCTCGAAGAGATCAAGAAGACCGAGAAGAAGCTGCGGGAAGTGGGCGGCAAGTTCAAGGCGGAAAAACTTGAGGCGAATAAGCTGCTCGATGAGGAGCGCGCGGCCAAGGCACAGCTCGAGGAGGAGCTCGCTGCCGCGCGCGACGCGGGCGCGGGCGCGGGCACGAGCGCCGCACTGAGCGCGGCCAAGGAGGAGGCGGCGCGGCTGACGGAGGCGAACAACGCCCTGGAGGCGCGCGTGGCCGAACTCACGGCGGCCGCAGAGGAAATGGCCACGAAGTACAATGCGAATATACGGAAGGCCTTGGACGCTCGCAAAAAGGTCATCCAGGAGCGTGATGACCTTCTTGAGGCACTCAAGGCGGCCGGAGCGGGCGCCAGCCCCGGAGCCCAAGGCGAAGCGACTCCGGAGGCCACACCGAGCGCTGCCGCTGCAGCACCTGCAGCCGCCGCACCCGCGCCCGCGGCGCCCGCAGCGCCCGCGGCGCCCGTGGCGCCCGCAGCGCCCGCGGCGCCCGCGGCGCCCGCGGCACCTGTGGGCGCTGCGCCCGTGGCCGCCGCGGTGCCCGAGAAGGGGGCGGGTGGCCGGGCGGGACGCCGGTCTCGCGGGCGAGGCGCCAAGGGTGCGGCAGCCTCCGCTGCCGAGGCCGCAACAGCCGCCGCGCCGGCCGCCGCGCCGGTCGCCGCGCCGGTCGCCGCGCCGGCCGCAGCGCTAGCCGCTGCGCCCGCGCCGGCCGCTGCGCCGGTCGCCGCGCCGGCCGTCGCGCCCGCGCCGGCCGCTGCGCCGGTCGCCGCGCCGGTCGCCGCGCCGGCCATCGCGCCGGCTGTCGCGCCGGTGAATGCGGCTTTTGCGCCCGCGCCAGTCTTCACCTTCAGCCCTGCGGCACCGGCCTTCGTCCCGACCGTCGCTGTCGAGGGTGCGGGAGCGATGCCTCCTGCGCTGAGCTGGACCACCACATTCAACGTGACGGACGGAGGCGCCTCCGGCGCGCAGGCGCCTCCGGCGAAGCGCCTGCGCTCGGTGGCTGAGGCGGAGCCTGCCGCGGAGCCTGAGGTGGAAGATGGGATGAAGGAGGCGGTTGAGGAGGGTGCCGAGGGCGCGGAGGCTGCGGAGCCTGAGGTGCAGGCCGAGGACGATGGCGACACGATGGCCACCGCGGGCGAGCCCCTTGTTGGAAGCAAGCGCAAGGCGGCGTTTGTGACGGAGGGCGTTGTGACGGATGCTGCTGAGGGCGCCGTGACGGGAGCCGAGCCTGAGGCTTCGATCGCGGCCGGTGGCGCCGTTGCAGCGGATGGCGTGGCTGAAGACGAGGCGGCCGCGGCCGCTGAGCTCGACGCGGACTTGGGCGATGACGTGGGCTTGGACGAGTAATCGGCCGCTGAGGACGGCCCAGCGGCTGCAATGGGGCGAAGAGCGCTTGCATCGATGAAGTTGAGACGGCGCACTGAGAGGATCATGGCCTAGGCGTGACTGGCGGGCTGGGAACGTGACTGGCGGGCTGTGAACGTGGCTGGTGCGTATGCTACCCAGTATCATATGCCAACGCAGCGTGAGCTGGGGGCGGGGTGCGTGAGGGGTTGCGGTCTGGGCGGTGGCCGGTGCCTTATAGTGGTCAGTGCTGAGGCCCGAGCGTGCAAGGGCGGCCTTTCGAGGCGCGGGGTCCATGACATGCCACATTGATGCATGCGATATTGCCGTGGTGTGAATCGAGAGGGAACCGAACGTGGCAGCGCAGCCGAGCGGAGCCTGCCGGAGGCGGTCGTGTCGTTATGGTTATCGTGTCGTTGTTCCGCGATGGTTTCTCCGCGGTCGTTCTGACAGAGGACGCCTATGCGGTTTGTTTCACGGTCGTTGTGTTCTCGACGGAACCGAACCGGGAACCGGCATCCGGCTTCACATCTACACACGAGTCACGACATGCATCCCGGCGTGGGCCGTTCTATTATTTGATCAATGCGCACTGCCAGCGCGCCCGTGCAGAGTGCTCATGCAAGCCTTGAGCGGCAAAAAGGAGCCCGGCGGTGCAGCGCCGCAAGAGGTAGCACGCCCGCTATTTGCAGCCGGGTCCTGGGGCATCCCCCCAAGCCGCTGCGAGGTCGTCTGGTGGGCCCACGTGCACGAGCCGGACAGGCGCTGCTCGCTGCCAAAGCTGCCCTGCGTGTGGGCAGCGCTCGCGGCGCGCCGACGGCCGGTTTCCTGCGTCCTTGTCACCGCGTATTGCTGCCCAGCGGAGAGGCGAACCCAGTTACCTGCCGTGGGAAGCGTGTGTTGCGATTGCAGCTTTGACGGCCCCCACACGCAGTGGATGGCCTTCCGAGCTGCGGCTACCGCTGCGACGGCCGCATCGGGGTCGAGCTCATCGATGTCGAAGGCGTCCTCGTCGTCAAAAGCGGACACGAAAGCGTCCTGATCCTCGTCGATACCCTCAGCCCGGCCGCCCTCACCGAGCACTCTGCCCGTTCCGTCGGACCGCCCCTCATGAGGCGGCAACTCATCCACCTGGGCATCACCACCACCGCCTTCCACAAAGCTGCGCCGAGGCTGCAGTGCCATCGGACGCGAGAGTGGTGCCATGTAGGTGAGGGAGGCGGCGTCGGTCACGCTCGACGAGGCCGCACTCAATGGCCGAATCACGCATGGAGACGGTCGCAGCCGTGGCGTGCCGCCATTCGCGGGCAGCGACGATCTCGCCGCTTCGGACGCAGCCGGCACTGCCTCCGGCCCCGGCTCGGTCGAGGCAGCCTGTGCCCGCGCCGCACGGGCCCGAGCTGTGCGTGATAAGCCCGGTGCAGTTTCGCTGAAGAGGAGCACTATCACGCTCGCATCAGCGGTCGAGCGTAGTCGCGGAGCTAGTGCCTTGGCAGCAGACACGGCCTGCGCCTCTCTAGTTGGCAAGTCGCCGTAGTTTGTGCGCCACACAGGGCGCACGCCCAGCGAGTCAAGGTGGTCTTTGGCATCAGCGGGCGCGTCGGTGAAGCAATCCAACAACGGCGCTATGTGCGCTGGGATCACGTAGGCGCTGTGAATGAAGGCTTCGGCGTGGGAGGCCGGTGGACGCACGAGCGGCCTGATGTTCGCCACCGTCGGTGCCGGCGGCAGGCGCTTGATGACGCGGTGGACCAGAAAGTCCTTGTTCCCGAACGCAGGCATTCTGTCGGTCTCGACCGACCGTTGCGCACTTTTCGCAGGCGTTCGTTATGAATTCACACCTCACGTAAACAACAACACAGGACGTTTACGATTCAGTTTAAAAACACCGGGGTGTTCCCACTGTCAGTCAGTCAGTAAGTTTCGTCGCGGTCCCCCCGCGCTCACCACACCTCCCGCTCCCGTTGTACAATTTATAGCTTGTTGAGGGGTCTCCTAGACCCGCCCTAACATGATACAAGGGGTGGGGGAGTAAGTGCCACCGTCTCAAAGGACGGGGGCTCCGCACCCCTCGGTCAACACAAGTACTGAGTACTCGCTCGCTCGGGTTCTCGGGCTACTCAATTTCAGCTACAAGTGAGGTCGGTCTCTCCCAGCACACAGTTCTACCCCTGGTCCCTGGAACCCTGGAGCCTTGGACGGGTTCAGACCCGCGGGGCAAGGAACTCCGGGGAGTCTTGGACTCAGAGTCACTTGACTCACTGTCTCTGACGTTGACTTGTTTAGTCTTCCAGCGCGGGTAGGAGACGCAACTTAAGACGCAACCTTTCAAGAACGATAAGAAGTTCCATCCGTCCAAAAACACCGGGGGAAGGCTGTCGGTTTACGCCAAAAACTAGAAATATAAGCGCCTCGGCGTCAACGGCCGGACCTACCAGCTCTACATGTACTACAAACGTCAACAGCGCGGCGCGTGTTGTGCATAAAAGGCACGAGTGAAGGGAGTGTGAGCTGTCTCGTCAACGCGCGCAGCGCAGGGTGGGGGCTTCTTCGACAGCTTCTCGCGTAAACACCACCCCTTGGCGGGGTTACCGAAGGTCGGGCAGGTTCGGCTTCGGGGTGAGGCCATGAATCCGAATTAGTATCCGAATTAGTATTCGAATCTGTTTGTAACCGCCTTGGTGGCCCGCCTTCAGCCCACCGCAAAGTTTCATTGTAAACGATGGAGTGCACTAACTCTGTGATCGCGGAGTCGCGGTTGAGGTTGTCGCGCTCTCAAATCTTGTCATGCATATCATCGGCGGTGGCCCTCTCCGGTTCCCCGGCCAGGTTGCTTGCGCGCACTTTTTGACGCATCAGAAACCCTGTGCTGGGTGGCGGCGCTCTTAAAGCGAAGCCGGGTGATCCTTTGTTAGCAGAGGTCAGCGATACGGCGTGGGCGGCGGAGGTTAGGGTAGATGCGGCAGTGTTGGCGAGGATGGAGTCGGCGGTGGTGACGGACTGGACAACATCGGCTTGGGCGGCGGAGGTTTGGGTAGATGGCGCGCCAGCGGCGCGGTCAGAGTTGGTGAGATTGGAGGTGGCGGTGCTGGTGACGGATTGGTAAACATTTGAGGCGATCATGGCGGACGCGGCGAGGGCGTTGATGGTGGCTTGCCGCACGTCGGAGCTTTTCCGGCGTTGAGCAGCGGAAGCTTGGATCTCTGCGAGGCTCTTGTTTTCACACACCAAGATGTCACTGTGCTCGAGATACGCGTTGCCATCGGCATCAAGCAGCCGGAACTGCTTTATGAAAGGCGTCACATCCGCTGCTTTGACGACGCCGAGCTCAAGCATCATACAGAGCGCGAACTCGAGCTCCGTGAGGCCGCTAGGTCTAGCCTCTTCGTCTTTCTTCGTGGATTCCTGACGGAAAGCGGCCACGTGATTGTGCAGCCCGTCAAGCATCTTCGTGGTCAGACGCGTCGTGAACATGTGGTTGCGTTCAAGCGTGATCTGACGCTGCCTGCGCAGGTTGTCGATCGTCGAGATGACCTCGCCGAGCATGGCCACGCTGATGAGGATGTGGAAGCAGCTCCACAGGCGGCCACCCTCTGTGACGTTATTGACGTCGCCATATCCGACGGTCGTCGCCGTGAGGATGCAATGATAGAACCAGAGCCCATACGAGTTACTCGGGTCGATTGCGTGGAAGATGGCGGCGGAGATAAGCTGGACCACCACATTCAACGTGACGGACGGAGTCAGATTCATCGCGTAGAAGACGAACGGGGTGTGCGGTTGCAAGAAGTCGACGTCGCCACTCGCATCAAGGTCGACGCCTCTTTCCGGGAAAGCCCTTGCCATGAGCTTGCGGCCCATTCTTGTGATCGGAGCAGTGATCAAACAGATGACAGCAGTTACTTGAGGGAAGACGAAGATGACACCGATCACAATCGCAAAGACTGCAGCCACCTTTGACTCGACGAAGTTATCGCCCGTTCCGGGCGTCAAGTCTCCGTAGCCCACTGTAGAAACAGATGCCATGGTGAAGTAGGCCGCGTCGATCGGCGTCCAGCCCTTCGGCAGATCCGGTTTTTTTGAAGCGCCAGTCTTTTCGAGTTCCACGAAGACCGCAATGCAGACTATCAAGTACGCGCTGAATAGCAGCAAACTCGAAACTATCATCATGTTCTGGGCCTTCCTGCGGCGTTTGTTCTTTAGGCCGCCCAAGTTGTCGCCGCCTGAGGCGCTCGCCGCGGCCATGCCCGTCACGGCTTGATAGTGCCCGCAGCAGAGATCTAAATCACGCGCCGCTGCTGTGCCTGGGTGCCTCCTATCATCAAACTCCCCGCGAGAAGCGTCGTGTGGTTTCCTACTCGGCTACCGTACTGATGATTCTCGCACTAATAATAACCGGAGGCGATTGGCTGCCTAATAATAACAATTCGTCCTAATAATAATTAGGAAACACATATGCGAATTTGGTGAGATAGAGCCACGCGATGTATGGATACACATATGCGATGACTCATGTTAATTCGCAAAGTCATCATCTGTGTCGTCATCAAGGACGACGTGTGCCTTCTTACGTGCCGGTGCGGGCTGCTTCCCTTTGCGTTTCGGCGCTGTCTCCTGCACAGGGTGCTGGCCTTGCTGCCGCGGGACAGAGGCGCCTTGCTGCCGCGCGGCAGGGGCAAAGAAGCGCGAGATCGAAGAGATCGAATCGCTCGGTCGGACGGACGGTTGTGAATCTTCCACACCATCCGACGAGGATGAGGAGGGCACCACGGGCGCCTTACCCGCTGGCGGGGCACTGCGCGAGCCATTGCGATTCACGAGCTCGGATGGCACCGGAAGTCGTGTTGGGAAGTTGACGGGCGCCGTGTTGGGCGCATGGGGCCGCCGGATCCAGCCGTCGATCCCCCCTAGGGCAGCCGGCACGCCACGTGGAGCATCCTGGGCTCCCTTGCGTGCGCCACGAGATAGCATCACCTCCTTTGATGGCCTCTGATGGCCTCTGATGGGCTCTGATGGCCTCTGACGGCGAGCGTCACGAGGTGGCCGCACCTCCTTGACCTCGTCGTCGGAGAGGTCGTCTTCATCGTCGTCTTCGTCGTCTTCGTCGTCGTCGTCGTCGTCGTCTTCGTCTTCGTCGTCGTCGTCTTCGTCCTCCTCCTCGTCGTCATCGTCTTCGACGTTTACGACGTTGGATGCGCGTGCAACGCCTCTGCCTCTGCCTCCACCTCCATCGGTGAGGCTCCCACCGCCTCCAGCGGCGAGGCTCGAAGCTACCCCAGGCGTTGGGATGAGTTTGAACTTCCTCTGCTCAAGAAGCTCGAGCTCCTCGTAGTCCGCAAGGCACAATGTGATGCCATCCCGACGCCGTTCGTAGCACGGGCCGATGATGGGCTCCATGCCGCACTCGTCACAGCGTCTGCCCTGGTGCGCAAAGCTGTCGAGCCTCGCGCCACGGCCACGCCGAGTGCTGCTGCTGCCGCCGCCCCCGTCGCGCCCGCGTGCATGTGTGCGGCTCGACACACTACTACCCGCCGTCGTCTGCACACGCTCGGATGGGAGCTGCTGCCGCTGCTGCAGCCGCTGCTGCTGCCGCTGCCGCTGCTGCTGCTGCTGCTGCCGCTGCGGCTGCCTCTGCTGCTGCCTCTGCCACTGCTGCAGCTCCGCCGCCTCGTCCTCAAGATCGCTTCCCAGCTCGTCGAGCGCGACCGCCCGCGCCGCCGCACTTGCCGCATGCTGCGCGGCCACGCGCCCACTCGTATGCCGAGTAGGGACGGGTGGGGACGGGTGGGGACGGGTGGGGGCGGGTGGGGGCGGGTGGCGGCGTCCCTCGGGCACGAAGACGATCGAGCAAGTCGGGCAGTACCAGTCCCCGTCCGGGACAGTCCGTCCAAGGCCTACACAAAACGTGTGGAAGCCCCCGTTGCAGCTGTCGCATAGCAGCAGAAGGTGATCGTCATGCCCGCCGCCACACTCGAGGCAGTTGTCGTTCGCCTCCTCCTCAGCCACCAACGCCTCGATCTCCTCCGCGGTCATCGCGTCCAGTCGGCCGCGGACATCCGTGCTTTCGAGGCGCTTGTGCTCCTCCACAATCTTGCCGCCGATGAGCCTCCGCCTGATGAGCGTCGTGGCGCGCCCGTTGCACAGCGGGCACGTGCTGGCGCACTCGGTCACCCAACGCTTCAGACAGCCGTGGCAGAAGAGGTGGTCGCAGCAGTCGAGCGCCCCGAGACCGTCGTTGTCGAGCGCTGCCCGGAGCGACGTCTCCGCGCACACCGGGCAGTCCTCAGACAGCTCCTGCTTACTGGTGGGCAGTTGCTCGAGCCCGGGCGACAAGTGCGCGCAATAGGGCGAGAAGGGGTTGCTCTGGCAGCGAGCGCCGTCTCGAGCGCTCGCCACCGTGCGGGCGTGTGGGCCGCGAGGCGCGCTCGAGACGGCGCTCGGAACGGCGCTCCTCCCTAGGCCGGATGCGCTCGACACGGCGCTCGATGAGGGGTCGACAGGAGATCTACGCGCCGTGTCGAGCGCCGACCCGGCGGGTGAGCGACGGTTTGGGCGGGAGACCGGTAAGGAGACGGGCACGCTCACGTCGCGTGCAGGCGCCTGCTTCGGCCGCGGAGCAGCGGCAGCAGCTGGGAGGCCGGCGCCGAGTCTTTCGGACGGCTGCCAAGCGTCGAGTGCCGCATCGTCCGGCTCCTCGTCGTCGCTCACCAGGCTGCGAGGCGCCGCAGCTCCAAGAGGCACAAGCTGTGGAGGTGGCGGCGGTGGTGGCATGCTCTGAGGCGGTGGCGCGTGCGGCGGCGCGTGCGGCGGCGCGTGCGGCGGCGCGTGCGGCGGCATCTGCGGTCGTGCTGGCATCTGAGCTGCCGATGCCGGCAGCCGAGCCTGCGACGGTGCCTGCTGTTGGTGTGGTGGCAGTTGAGGTGGAGGCGGCGCTGGTTGAGAAATTGGCGTTTGGCGCTGGTGAAACGGAGGCTGTGCTGCTACCCCTGTCGGCCGATAGCTCGCCGCCGTTTGCCAGCCCTGCTGCTGCGGCTGCGGTTGCTGCTGATGCTGCGGTGGTGCACCAAAAGCGAACTGTGCGAAGGTGTTGCTCATCGATGGTGCCACGTTGGCGAGCGTGCTCGTCGCGTGGGGTTGGAGCTGGTTCTGCTGCTCGCGCTCCGCACGCTTGCGCATAGCGGCCTCATAATTGGCGCTTATGCGTGCCCGCTGCTCTTCGGTGATGTACGACATCGAACGCGTTCCTTTCAAAAGTCCTCAACACAAGACAAGCCAAGTCAAGTCTAGTCTAGTCCCTTAAAAATTCACTGGCGGTCGCGCATCCGCCTCCTTAGGGGCGCCCACCGACGCGATGTGAATTGTATCGAAGGGCGCGGTGCGTGGCATACAGGCATACTTGTAGCTGGATAGCCCCGAGCCCTTACATGTACTGAACTGAACTTACATGTATCCACAACGTCTTCCTCTTGATCATCGCGGCGCGCACCGGGGCGACTCATCGTGCCTTTTGGACCTTTCATGTTTTGTTTGTCTCATTCTTGAAAAAGAACGCGTTCGACGTCCCGAAGCCTCGTTCACAAAGGTGAGCGTCGCGATGGACAGGCTCGGCTTCCTGAACCTGTTGTGCACACTGCTCTGCCTCTACTCTCTGCGTCAGCTGCGGCTGCAGCAGAGCTAACCAGTGCTGCTCTGTTCATTTGAGCGCGAGGCGAGCCAGATGAGTCGCTGCACTGCGAGCAAGAGCATACCCACTTCGCAGCAAATCGTTGCCAGGCGCGCAAAGCTCACCTCTGCGCGCGCGCTCTCGCACGCAGGGCTTTCACGCCAGCACGGACGCACAAGAGACTTTGACTGCTTTGCAGATGGCGGAAGAGGCCAAAGCGAAAGGCACGGAAGCCTTCCAGGCAGGCAGGTTCGCGGAGGCGATCGAGCACTACACGAAGGCGATCGATCTGGGCGCGACGCACGTACTGTACTCCAACCGCTCGGCCGCGTACGGCGGCATAGGCAAGTGGGAGGAGGCGCTCAAAGACGCGACCAAGTGCGTCGAGATGCAACCGGACTGGGGCAAGGGCTACGGCCGCAAGGGCGCCGCGCTGCACGGCCTCGGCCAGTACGACGCGGCGATCGCCGCGTACGAAAAGGGCCTCACCGTGGAGCCCGGGCTGGCGATGCTGACCAAGGGTCTCGCGGACGCAAAGAAGGAGGCAGAGCGGGACAAGGGCGCGGGTGGCCTTGGCGGCCTCGCCAACATCTTCGGCGCGCCAGACGTGATCTCGAAGATCGCATCTAACCCGCAGACGGCCTCCTTCCTGGCCGATCCAAGCTTCATGATGAAGATCCAGCAGATCCAGCGCAACCCCGACTCGATCTCGATGCACATGAACGACCCGCGCATATTGCAGGTGATGGGCGTTCTGATGGGCGTCAACATCATGACGCCCGACTCGATGGGCGATGGCTTTGGCGCCTCCTCGTCGGCGGCGCCGACGCCACCGCCCTCTCGCAAGGCGCCCGCGCCCGCACCGGAGCCCGAGCCCGAGGTCGAGCTCACTGAAGAGGAGAAGGCGACCAAGGCCAAGAAGGCGGCGGCCGAGGCGCACAAGCTGAAAGGTAACGACGCGTACAAAGCGAAGAAGTTTGAGGAGGCGATCACGCACTACGAGGCGGCGATCGCGGAGCTACCGGAGGAGATGACGTACTACAACAATCTCTCCGCCGTGCGCTTCGAGCAGAAGCTGTACGACGAGTGCATCACACAGTGCAAGAAGGCCATCGAGGTGGGCCGGTCGGCACGCGCCGACTACAAGATCGTAGCCAAGGCGTTCGCGCGCATGGGCAACGCGTACGAGAAGCTGCAGAAGCTGCCCGAGGCAGTCAAAGCCTTCGAGGATTCACTTATGGAGGACCGTACCGACGAGATCGAGAAGAAGCTCAAGGCGCTGCAGAAGAAGCTCAAGGAGCTCGAGACCCATGCGTACATCAACCCGGAGCTCGCCGAGGCGGCGCGTGCGGAAGGCAACGAGCTCTTCAAGGCGGGCAAGTTTCCCGAGGCGATCGCCAAGTACACGGAGGCGATGAAGCGCAACCCGAAGGACCACGTGCCCTACTCCAACCGCGCGGCGTGCTATCAGAAGCTCATGGAGTGGCAGCTCGCGCTCAAGGATGCGGAGACCTCCATCTCCATGGAGCCCACCTTCGTGAAGGGGTGGAGCCGCAAGGCCGGCGTGCACTTCTTCCTCAAGGAGTACCACAAGGCTATGGACGCGTACAACATGATCCTCAAGCTCGAGCCCGATAATGCTGAGGCCAAGGCGGGTCTCGACAACGTCGTTGCGACCATCAACATGCAGGCCAGCAGCGGCGAGGTCGATAAGGAGCGGCAAGCGCGCGCGATGGCCGATCCGGAGATTCAAGCCATCCTCGGCGACGCGCAGATGCGCTCCATCCTCGGCGAGATGCAAACGGACCCCAAAAAGGCGCAGGCGGCGATGCAAGACCCGGTCATCAGCGCCAAGCTCCAGAAGCTCATCGCCGCCGGCGTGCTCCAGGTCAGATGAGCCGAGCCCTCGAGATGAGTCGAGATGAGTCGATGGCCTCGGCCGCGGGCGGCGCTCGCAATGGCGGTGCGCATGCGCGCTTTCCGCTTTCGAACCGGCGGTGCGGCCGAGGCGGCGGCGTAGGCGTTAGAGAGGCGGCACGCGCGGTGCCGATGGAGGAGCTCAGCAGCACAGCAGTGAGCAGCAGCAGCAGCAGCAGCAGCACACAAAGGGATCTAGGTCTGTCGAGTCGTCGAGATCACATCCAGATCGCATGGAAACCCACATGCGGTTGAGCCAGAGACTGCGACGAGGATGGAGGACGGCGGAGTAGATGACGAGTGGAGAGCGCCTGAGCGCGGAGCCGAGTGCACAGGTGTGTGTTGATGCCGCCGTCCGAAATTCTTATTTTGATCGCGCGCGCGCGGCTGGCGTCGCCGCCCGCGGCGGCGCGGGCCCGCGCTGCGTCCTCGTGCCGTCCGTGCCGCGGTGCGCCGGTGCGCCGGCCCGAGCGTCTGCCCCCGCACCGCGCGAGGGCGGCCGAGACGTCCAGACGAAACTATTAATTCCATCTAGTGCGTAAGTACACATCCCGGGTTACTAACACCCGGTCCGTCTGCGCGAACGTGCGGTGGGAGGGTGTCTCTCGAGCAGCGTGCCTGGCACATTGGAACTGCCCAATGCTCTGCCACGTGAGCACACTGCCGTCATGTCGAAGATGTTCGGTGGATGTTCGGGAGCCGCGCGAGCTGATACGTCGCTCCCATGGAGGTGGGCGTTAAGCGCTCATCAGCCTCTCACAGCCCGCTCATCAGCCTCTCATCGAATGATCCGCAACAGCTGCGCGTCGCATCGAAGCGAGTGGCCTCGACGCGCTTAGCGTCAGCTGGCCTGCTGGGCGCAGTCACCCGTCGGCTTCACGGGGGCCGGTGGCAATTTGGACTCGTCGAGCATCCAGTCGTCCTCAGGTTGGGTGGCGAGCCGCCCAAGCCGATGGACTAGCTCGAGCTGCACACCGTCTGGCGCGCGCACGAGGGCAACCTCGGCGACGAGATCGCCCATCATCTGCTGATGCGGCGGCGTGAGCACGCGCAGCGTGCGGCCGAAGAGCGCCTTCGAGCGCCTCTGCAGCACCTCGATCGTGCTCACACAGCTAAGCCCGAGGCTCGTGACGTCGATGGATACGTGCGCGAGGCCAAGGGCGTTCTCCGAAGGTAGTGGCACGCCTGTGAGCATGTGGCTGGGGACCTCAATGAGCTCGATAGACAGCGGCGTCCATGGTGCGCTCAGCCAGGTGGCACGGGCTCCCGACGTACTGAAGGTGCGAATGGGCACAAAGTGGAGCAGCGACCAAAACTGGACCGAAGCACGGATGTTGGAGACGCGAAGGGCTGCGTGGCTGCCGTCCGCGGCGGCGAGCTCCGAGAGCGGCCGCCGCGAGATGAACGCAAGCAGTGGCAGCTCCGTGTCGTCGCGCGCGACGGCCGGTGTGAAGCCCATGTGTGTCAGCTCCTCCACGTCGGCCATTGAGTTGGGCTCCGCGAACAGAGGTCCACTCGCCCGCATGCACTCGAGATTCCTGGTGGCATACCGTAGCAGTTCAAGTCCAGCTACGTGCCGGTATGGGTTGGGCTCTGGCGGCAATCGCAAACAGCTTGCACATCCAGCAAAGGTTACTGAGGAGGACGAGGATGATGCCAACTGAGCCGCGTGGGGAGCCACTGCAAGATATGCGATGGGTGGCTCGTCGACACTAGCGAAGGCCAGCAGCACCGCTATGGGGACGGCGCCGACTGGCGAGCGCACAATGCTGCGATGCGTCGGCGCGGTCACGTGCGCCGGCGCTTCTCGGATAGTGAGTCTCATGCGCGTTTTGCTTCCTCCGCCACAGGCACTGTAAACATTGGCTGTGAATGCCCCCACCGGCGACTCTTTTCCTCGAAACCTTGGGATAGGGTTAGGGTAAGGGTTAGGACTCCACCACGTCCTATCACCGTCATCGTTTGCTGTTTCCGTAGTGTTGATGGACTCCCCACGGCAGTCCGGACATCTTATGGACCCCGCCCCCAACGGCCCCATTGGCATACCATAGATTGCCCAATAAGGCCAAAACGCGTCTTAATACAACGCACGGTGTGATGTGTCTATCATGTGCCCACAGTAGGTCTGAGGGCCCGGCGGTGCGCTCTCGCCTAGATGTCGCTTTCTGGGACTGGGTCCGACGAAAAGCAAAAGGTTAAAGGTCCTAAAAGGTCCATGCGAAAAATCATGATAGACGAATTAGTTTTAGTAGAAAAATATTACTCGTTCCGGGACCGTGGTCGTGAACAGGAAAGCCGGCGTGCACCCCCGCTGCCGCGGCTCCACCCGCGGCGGCCTATCGCTCGGTCCCCCGAGCACATGCTATACCGTACATATGTGACTCTAGCACGCCTGCGACCCGCGGACTCGCGAGACTCTTTCGTGACACGTCTCCGCGCCGCTCGTCATGCCACGAGTCCATGTCGTCCATGATGTCGTCGTGACTCTAGTCTCTACCGATCCCGCCGCGGACGTATCGTGGTCGTCGTCCCGGTACTCTTCGTCGAGATCGAGGCACACAGGCCGAATCACGGGCATGCGCAGCCGCCGCGCGGCGCGCGCGCATCTCGGGCGGGGTACGGGCGGGGGTGGGACACGGCCGCACCCGCTTCTCGGACGGCGCGGTCCACCGTGGCCGCGCGCATAGGGAAGGCACCACTTACCTGATCGCAGATCGGCTCCGCGACGCACCGCACGTGTGTCCTGCATGCATCGCTTGCCTGTCCTTTTCCTCGATGAGCGGTGACGCCGCGCCTCTATGGCGAGCGCTACCTCCCCGAGGTCTCATCTCGCTTCGATGAGAGTGACGCCGCGCCTCTATGACGAGCGCTGTTGCGAGCGCGGTGACAAGCGCTGTGGCGAGCACCAAACCTCCCCTCGATCTCCCTCTCGATCTCCCACGCCACTCTCTGCGCCGCCTCTCATCCTCCTCGCTCTCGCTCACACGCTCATTCTACGTCCATGCCATTTATATATGGGCCGCGCGCGAGGCACCACACCTGCGCACGGCCACCTCTGAGAAGGGTGCACGTGCCAGCCGCCTGCGCCGTGGCGGCCTTGCCCGAGAGGGATGGTCTGCTGACTCCGGCCTTTCACTTGCTCTCATGCTCACCTGCTCCGGCCTCTCGCTGGCTCATGCTCATGCAACTACGCTCGTGCGCCGATAGTCCGGTGCGTTTTTGCCAGGAGTGCTCCTGTCACGATAGGCCTTGTCCTTCTCCTGCGGCAGCAGGGTTGCGTAGAGCTCCTCTCGGTAATTAGCGGTCGTCTTCTTGACGTTGTCGTCAATCTTGAGCTCAGCAATGAAGCTGGCTGAGGTCTCCTTGGGTGGATCGTGGAAAGGTGCCACGTACTCATGCTCGAGCGCGCTGCTCGCGCTGAGACGGGCGCATGGGTCGACCACGAGCAGCCGCTTGAGCAGGTCGACAGCGAGCTCGTTTGAGATTATGCTCGCGAGCTCGGCCCATGCTGCTGCCTGCTTCTCGGGGCTCGGCTCGCCGCCGCACGCTTCGAGCATGCTCCGCGTAAACGGCGAGTGAAGATTGGCAATGGCCTCCTCCGAGGGCCAGCCGAGGAGCAAAAAGATCTGCATCACATCCATTGTCGAATTGTGAGTGATCATCAGCGGTCATCAGTGGTCATCACATCCATTGTCGAATTGTGAGTGGTCATCAGTGGTCATCAGTGGGTCATCAGTGGTCATCAGTGGTCATCAGTGGTCATCAGTGGGTCATCAGTGGTCATCAGTGGTCATCAGATGCTCTCACCTGGTCGAGTTGCCCGAGGGTGTTCGTGCCCGAAAAGCATGTCTTTCCCTTGTACATCTCGGCCAGCACGCAGCCGGCCGCCCACATGTCCGTCGAGAAGTCGTACGACTGCGAGCCGCATAGGATCTCGGGCGGGCGGAACCAGCGTGTCGCGATGTAGTCGGTCATGACTGCTTCCGAGTCGACGTCATTCCCGTGATGATGATGGTGCCCCATCACTCGTTCTCTGATGGTACCAACGGTCCTCGCCAAGCCAAAGTCGCACACCTGCCGAGGGGGCAGCGCGAGTCAAGGTCGCGGTCGTAAACGGACGCGAGCGGCAAAACAGTCAGTGATGCGCGGCACACACCTTCATTAGACAGTCCCCGTCGAGCAGTAGATTGGCCGGCTTGATGTCGCGGTGCACGAGCCCGGCCGAGTGCATGTACTTGAGCGCACGGAACAACTGCCAGGTGATGTACTGCTTGTGCACCTCTTCCAAGATCTCTGCACGGATCGCGGCGTGCAAGTCTGTGTCCATGTAGTCAAAGATCATGTACAGATCGCGGTCATTGTCCGCCTTGAGCACGAGCAGCAACCCGATGATATTCTCGTGAGGATGGAGCATGCGGCAAATATTCACCTCACGGTACGTGCGCTGCGCGTCCGTCGAGTTCTGGAAGGCGTCGAAGCTCTTCTTCAGAGCCACCTTCTGCTTGGACTTGCGGTCTGTGGCCTGCCAAACGATGCCATACGCGCCCTTGCCCAGCTTTCGCGTGACGTCGAAACGACGTAGGACGCCACGATCAATCTCGTCTAGTGATGCCGAAGACGTGTCCGCCGGCATAGGTTCGAGATCGACGCTTTATGCAGATTCGCGGCACGCACACGCACGCACGCGCCGCGCTGCACTGGGGGAGGGCGTTTGTTCGATGTCGAGAGCCCTCACTTGAGAGGAATCCCAAACGGGGGTTTTCAAGTTTGCAGTGACCGATTGCGTCACCAAGTAGGTTTGAAAGCGACATAAACTGACTCTGCTTCAACCAGTGTGATCCTTTTCGACGCAAAGTCTGGTCAGGACGCTGAAACGTTCCTTCCGAGCATGAAAAAATTGAAACAACCGAATGACGTCCCGTACTCGTGTGGCACTTTGAAACTGACGCAACAATGGCTAACCTGTGCAAGCACACTGGCCTTGCTCATCCACTACGCTCGCTCTCACAACCTACATTGCGGTCTGGTTTAGACTGTCGACCTCCAGCGTGGTCATGGGAAATGCACGTGGAAGGGAAGCCAGCAATACGCTGCCTTGGTGCCCCTAGTAGCATGGACGGGCTACCGACCTACCAAAGGTGGCGGGAGGGCCGTGAACCCCACTGGTGGGCAGAGTTGAAAGCGAGACCCCCACCAAAGCCAGCTCCACCGACGCTCACGCCGGAGATGAAAGCTCAGGTCGACGGAGTTCTCGGACAACTGCGAGCTGTCATGGCCAAGAACAAGAATCGCATCATTGACACCTTCCTTGCCTTTGACGCAAACAACAGCGGGACCATTGATCGCAACGAATTTCGTGAGGCGGTTCTCACACTGGGTGTTGTGGCGCACAAGGCAGCACTGGACGCACTCTTTGATAAAATCGACGCCGATCGTGGTGGCAGCATTGACTACCGTGAGCTTGATCGCCAGTTGGGAATTCGCACGCAGACAGAATATTCGTGGAGCGTTGCTCGTAACAACCGTCCAGTCGGCCCGGGAATGCGCCCGTTTTCTGCGAGTACGAGCAGTCTGCACCGGGACTACGAGCAGGTGATGGCTGATCGCGTCGCATCAGTCCGAACATTACGCGCTCAGTCCGCAGGCCGCAGGCCGGTCACAGCCTTCGAGAGACGACTGCGTGTTTTGGTGGAGCGACAAATGCAAGAATCGATGAGTCAGGCGATGTTGGCCATCCAGCGAAAGGAGAGACTCACGGGCGTGAGCAACGGCATTTCAGCTGATCTGCTCTTTGGACCCAGATGATCACCTTGGGCCCGAACGCCCTGTCAGAGAGTCAATTGCAGTGAGTCGAGTCGCGTCGAGAGAGGAAAGCAGCAGGAGGTCTTGCGGTCTGAGGTCTTGGGTTCCTACTCGCTAGTCGCGCACATTTGCTCATGTACGTATACGTACAAGAGCTGGTTAGGGGGGTACTTCCACCCATGGATGTGCGGTCCAGCCGAGCGTGAGCGGAGGGCCCCTTCCCCCTAGATAGCGCGTAAGGCGAATGCCATTGCGCGTATGGGTCCGTTATTTGAGTCCGTGCCCCCCCCCGCCCCGGGTGCCAACAGATCATCGTGTATCATCGCGTTTCCCCACAATCGACAAGCACAAGGCAAGTAGGCAACCCCGTGGCGGTCGGTCCGAAGTGGTCCGCGAGACCTTTCGCACTGTGACGGCAATGTATCTGTGGAACTGTGCGCACCTCCGTGGCGGTCCGCGTCCGGCGGAATATTAAAGTGAAATCTGAAATCCTATACTCGAGATGCAGGGAGATGTGCACATTTCAGGGAGATCCAAGAAACGGTTCCAGATGTACCTCAGATCAAATAGTGTGCCGTTAGTGGGCCGCCAATGCGTCGCCCCACTGTTCACAGGAAAAGGGTACAATAAATCAATAACACGAAGAACAATTAACAAATTGGCCGCCGTGGACGACTAACACTGCGACTAACAGTAAGCAGACGTGAAGCAGACGACACTAAGACGACACCAAGGATTGAAGGATACATTGTTTATACCCCTTGCCGGCGTACCGTGATTCTACACGGCATCCAATACTAATCCAATACCTGTAGCTGTCGAAGACCCACGGGTCGCTTTGTTCGATCAAATGTAGAACCGGAAACCGTCTTTCTTCTCTTTCAACTGGAGGGGGTCAACGTGGGGTTGTGGGGAGGGGTGACGCGGGCAAGCAAGACGGCCGCTCTTATTGCGATAGAGTACCCCAAGCCGGAGAGTGTGCGCGTTTGCGCTTCATCTTTCATACATGTGTTTCACAGCAGCAAGCAGGGGGTCCGCTCGTGGCGGGCGCCGCGATGCCGGACGCTGCTTTCGACGAGGACGGCCTGCGCGAGCGCGCGTCGGTCGCGCAGAGCGATGCGCGGCGACGCGAGAAAGAACGCGCGTCCCGTGACGCGTACCGCATTCATCAGGATGCACTCCGTGCTGCATTCGCCGCCGGAGAGCTCACGATGGCCGAGTATGCGAAGCAGGGCCGCGAGGCGGGCATTGCGGCCTCTGAGATCGGCGCGGCGTTGATGGAGCGCGCGGCGGCGGAGAAGCGCATGGAACAGAAGGTCGAGAAAGCCAAGTCAGATGCAATACAAGCCGACGAGACTGGCAAACCGTCCGAGCTTGCTGCTGCTCTATCTGCAAAGGCTCAGGGCCTTGAGTGCCTACGCCGCAACGAGCACGCCGACGCCGCGGAGGCCTTTTCGGACGCTGCGAGCCTCGCCGAGGGCGTGGCCGCGCATACCTCTTGCACGGCTCAGAGCGATGAAGCACTCAAGCTGCGCGTCGCGTGCCTGCTCAACGAGGCGCTGTGCCGGCTCAAGCTCGAAGAGTGGGCGACGGTCGAGGGCGTGTGCTCGTCGGTGCTGGCGCTCGACGCGTCGAGCGCCAAGGCACTCTACAGACGCGGCGCCGCGCGGCTCAAGCTGAGCCAGCCCGCCGCGGCAGTTGAGGACCTCTCGGCCGCCGCCACACTCACGCCGGCCGACCGCGACGTTCGCAAGCTTCTCGCGGAGGCCATGGCCCTCGCGCCCGCAGCACCACCGCCGCTGCCGCCACCCCCAGCCGCCGATACATTGGAGGTCGGCGGCGCCATCACGGATGCTGTCGATGGTAACGCAGCGGCGCCAGCCCCGACCGCCGCCGTTGCGGGCCCACTACCCGCATACGTGCCCGCGTCGGCGGGCTTCCATGGCTTCAGGGCAGGCTATCACTTCAAGTTTGGTGCGGAGGGCCTCGGATATTATCTCGACGCGAGCGCGCCGGTGACGTGCCTGATGGCGCCGGCGTCGCTGCCCATGCCGCCCAAGCTGCGTGTACCCGACGTGACGAAGCGCACGCACTGCTATCTCGAGCTCAGCATTGAGGGACGCGACGCCGGCCGGCTCACGTTGCAACTCTTCGACGACCTTGTACCCAAGACCACGGCCAACTTCCGAGCGCTCCTCCGGGGAACCGCGCCCGCGCCCGACGGCAGCCGGCCAGCGTACCGGTACCAGGGCTCGCCCTTCCACCGCGTGGCCAAGGGCTTCATTGTACAAGGGGGCGACGTAGTGGCGGGCGACGGCACCGGCTCTGTGAGCGGGCTAGAGGGAGGAGAGTTATTTGAGGACGAGTCGTTTGCCATCCCGCACGCACGCCCGGGCGTGCTCTCGATGGCGAACCAGGGAGCCAACACCAACGGGTGCCAATTCTTCCTGACGCTCGCCGCCGTCTCGGTCTGCGACGGCAAGCACGTCGCCTTCGGCCGTTTAGTTGCGGGTTGGGCGTTGCTACGGCGCATTGAGAACCTGAGCATCGATAAGGACGATCGACCTTTGGAGAGGGTGATCATCCGCGCATGTGGCGAGTTGAGCGCCGACGAGGCATCGCGATTCGATCGCACGAACGAGGACGTCAACGGCATCTCGGGGCCTCTGGATATGGCGGGTGAGGCGCTGCTCAAGGCTGCATCCGAGGGTGACCTGCCGCTCATGCGCAATCTCCTCTCGCGTGGAGTGAACGTCGATGCGTTTGGATGTGTGACGGCGCCCGTGCTACCCAGCCCGACGGGTGTGGCCATCTTGCCCGCCTCCGCCGCCGAGCGCGGCGCGAGCGCGCCAGCGCCGACAGATGCAGCTGAGGAGCAGGAAACGATTGAGTGTGCGGCGCTCACGGTGGCCGCTCGGATGGGCGACGTGGATATGCTCACAGGATTACTGGGCGCCGGCGCAGATGCAGACCTTGTCGACTCGAGTGGACGCGTCGCTCTGCACTGGGCAGTGCTCAGCGGGCACGCGCCGTGCGTCGACGCACTGCTCGCGGGTGGTGCGCAGGTGGCCGCGCGCGATGCGACGGGTAAGATTCCGCTGCACTTGGCGGCCATGTACGGGCGGCTTGACTGCCTCCGTCGTATCCTCGCTCAGTATGGTGATGAGCAAAAGGCGAGCGCCGCCAACGACGTAGACGCGGAGGCCTCCGGCCTTACCGCGCTGCACCTCGCAGCTGCGGGTGACCATGCTGGGTGCATCTCCGAGCTGCTCGGCGCGGGCGCGTCGCTGGACCAGAAGGCAGCTGCTGAGCTCACGCCGCTCCATATTGCCGCAGGGCAGGGAGCTCTGATGGCGCTGTCCACTCTCCTTGCGGCACGGGCGGACGTGGGCATCGCGGGCGAGCGCTCCGGTCGCACACCGCTGCACACGGCGTGCGAGCATGCGCGCGCAATGGCTGTCGGCGCACTGCTTGCTGCACGGGCCGACGTGGCGATCCAGGATGCGAAGGGCTCGTCGCCGCTGCACTGGGCTTGCAAGGCCGGCTCATACGAGGCCGTCGCGTGCTTGCTCGGCGCGCGTGCGCAGCCTGACGAGCTCACACGGCTCGGTAGCTCGGCGGTGCACCTGGCGTGTGAGGCCTCCTCTCCACAGTGCGTGGCACTGCTGCTGAGAGCCAAGGCCGCCGCCGATGCGTGCGGTGAGCATGGCATCCGCCCGCTGCACGCCGCTTGCGCCGTGGGTAGCGTCGAGTGCTTACAGCTACTGCTGTCTCAGAGGGCCGATCCGCATGCGCCGCTGCGGGTCGAAGGCCACACGAGCATCTCAACGAATCTCAACGAGAGCCATGAGAAGTTTCCGCTTTACCTTGCCGCTGAGAAAGGCCACACGGCCATCGTGAGCATCCTGCTCGCGGCTAAGGCGGACATTGACGCACTCGCCGTCACCGTCACTGAGCTGACTACGACCAAGACGTCGCCGCTCTGGGCAGCGCGCCGCGCCGATCACGATGCGGTTGCGGAGCTGCTCGTGGCGGCGGGTGCGAGCGAGCATGCGGAGTTAATCCACAATGAGACTGGGCACGTTGTTTGAGAGCGCCGTAAATTCCGTATCTGTCGGCCAAAGCTGCAATGTGCATGTGTAACATGATGTCGAAACTGACGGTGAGCCGAGAGAACGGAGGTACGGAGCACGCGAGCCGGGCGCGAGCGGGCGCTGGTCGAGTCGCGACCGGGTAAACTGCCGGCTCTAACTGCGCCTTCTGCCGGCTCGCCCTAGCCCGTCCCGGAGGCGCGCGCCTCCGGCCGTCCCCCGCTGCGCCGCTCGTCCCGCGCGGCCCGCAGACCCGCCGGCCGCCGGGGCCGCACGGTGGAATCGCAGGTTGGAGCTCGTTGGTACGATCGGCGCGGCGGGCCGGCCGGGCGGCGCCGGGGCGGGCGCGCGGGCCGGAGCGCGGCCGGCGTGGCCAATTGCAAGGCGTGGCGTGGCGTGTCGGACGGACGAGTCAGGCCAACAGTGAAAGATTTCGACCATGAGTATAGCTACATGGATACTCAAAATTTAAATACGAGATAAGCCTCGCGCAGCGGCGGGGCGGCGGCGCGATGGCTGATATAGCACGACACATGTGTGCTCGGGAGTTCTCGCGGCTCATGCTGTCAACATGCAGGTTTACACAAGTGTGGTAGCGGTTATCGCCTGCCTTGATGCGCGTGCAGTCTCTAGGCGAGACGCGCGGGCCGCAAGGAAGGAGCATAGTTGTACAAGTGGCACAGCAGCAACCGATGGCAAAGACAGGTGGTTGCGGCGGAGCCAGGGGCGGATGGTGCAGAGACAGGTCTGCAGCTGGTGTCGACAGTGCGAGGGGTGCCAGTGTCGCCACGCCTCTCAGCTCGAGCGCACTCGAGCGCCATAGCGGAGGGCTGCGGCGGAGCTCACCTCCCTGTCGGCCCATGAAAGGCAGGAGCCAGCGCCTGGCGACTCGCTGCGTCCGCCCACGTGGAAGCCCACATGGAAGCCAACTTGAACGACGCGTGACTCCGGCGGTGTGGACGAGATGAGCGAGACGCCCGTGGAGGAGAGCGGCGACGAGGAGAGAGACGTATTAGCTGGCGACGGCGGCGGCAGCTCGAGCCTGGGAAGCATCGCCACGGGCGCCGCCGACGGCTTGCAGCGAGGTGCAGGCGGCGGCGTCGAGTGGCGCAAGGACGAGCTTCCGCGGCTGCCCGATGGCGCAGAGCGCGGGAAGCTCCAGCCGCGGGCGCTGCTGCTGCCGTGCGTGCTACTGCCATCGAGAGCGCTGCTCCTGCCGCTGCGACGGGACGCTGCGCAAGCGATGACGACCTCGAAGCTTGCGCGTGCCTCACTTGTACGTGGCTCTGGGAGACGTCGCGGACGACTTGGAGACGACTCCGTCGACAGCAAGCCGATGGGGTGGTTCCCGGCAGCCGTATGCGAGAATTCTAGCTCGCGGCTCGCCAGGTCGATGTCGCGCGACGACCACTCAGACAGGCGTACAATTGGGATTGGCGCTGAAGCCGGTTTGTTGCATGGAAAACCTGGCAGCAGCGCAGAGGCGGTCTGCCCAGACGGCGTGGCGGCTCGCTGGGCGAGGTCACCGCTCAGCATCCCAATCGCATGCCTGGGGCCAAACGCAGGCGCGCGGCTCCAGCAATCGCTGCCAGCAGGCGGCGCGTAGGCAGCGGCAGGGGGTGCAGCAGGTGGGTCAGATGCGCTGCCCAAGGAGCACAGCCTGGAGGAGCCAACGGAGGGGAGCTGCCTGACATACGCGATCAGGTTGTCGAGCTGATCCTGCTCCTCGGCTGGTCGCTCGGAAGAAGGAGCCGGGCTTGATGAGCCTTGGCCCATGAGCAGCAACAAGGCAACTGCGGCTACGAGCCGTCGGCACCAGAACCGTCCTGTCCAAGGATAAATTGGCTCATCAGGAATCGTGGTCGGCCTCGTCGATTCTCGAAATGACGTGACCAATTTCCCAAAAAGGGTATTTTTAGACGCATTCTCCCGGGATGACTGCAAATCGCCGCAAGTTTGGAATGTATGCGCCGAAGCGCCGAAGGCGAAAGTACATCGTCGCCGCGGCGAGTTGACGACAAGAATGAACCGTTGTGGAACCGTACGCGGTCGCGGTCTCGAAACGGAGTGAAGTGCGCAAGTCTGCCCAGGAACCGCAATAAGGCGTGCGCGAGGACATGTACTTGTACTTCAAGTCAAGTTGACTTGACTTGACTACTTCAAAAAAAGAAAGTTCCCACTCACTTCGCAAGTGTATACACCCCCGTTTGATATGGCTCTCAGAAGGTCGGGTGCCCGAGGACGACGCCCCGCTGGTGCAATCTCCGATTCGATCTCGTGATTGCACCGCTTGCCATGTCGCAGCGTCTGTCGCTCGTTGTTCTGGCATCTACTGTGGCCTCGCTACGCGTCCCTTCGCTATCACTCCCACCGTTACCATCACCTGCAGCTACTGCGGCTGCCGTCATGGTCTCGTGCGCTGTTGCCTTTGGGCCGGCACCGCACGCGCTGGCGGCAACTGCCACTCCGGAGGCTGTGCCATGCGACAAGGCCTGCTTCAAGGAGTGTGACGCAATCGCCCCCGGCAATGAGGGCTATTGCAAGTCACAATGCGACACTTACTGTGCGGACGCGGGCCCGATCGGCAGTGCCGACGTGCTGCGGACCGATGTGACCGCTGCAGTTCCCACAAAGGACTGCAGTGGATACAGGACGGACAAGGCCAAGGGATACTGCGAGGCGCAGAACCAAAAAGCAATTGCGGATGCTCTCCCGAGGACCGGGCTCGAGATGAACAACGGCATCTTTGGCGACTCTGGCGTTGCGTACTCCAAGGGCGTTGAGGATCTGTTCGCTACTGCGTTTGGTGCGACTCGGCAGAACAAGAATGTCAAGGAGGCGGACCTCGGTGCGTTCGCGGCCGACATTGGAGACGCCGCGCGCGCTGCCCTCCTTGGCAAATGAGATGATGTAGTGGCAACCTGACGGGGCCGAGACACTCCCGTGGGTACGCAGCGCGTGGGACTCCGTATTAGTCGGTTGCGCGATGTGCCATTAACGTGCGCGCCACAGATGCGATTTGCGGAACGCGCGGAATCCGCGCCGCGTCGGTCTGCAGCTAGGTTCGAGTTTCAAGTGGACACGAAAGTCGATTCCGCGAGGTGTGGTCGATGGGTGCCAGACGCGGACCCCCCGCGCCACCCGTGTGTTGGCGTCCGGTTCCCGGTCTTCTCTGTGCTGCGCATCTCTGTGAATAGGGATGTTGAGGTTATCAAAC
>ENA-UOXK01000473-UOXK01000473.1-mixed-culture-metagenome-genome-assembly--contig:-NODE-473-length-30696-cov-32.683365_pt1 | contig 30696 bp, 28 predicted proteins | sample MGYA00238160_ERZ761638 | MGnify/ENA primary metagenome ERZ761638 (study PRJEB28912, sample SAMN08777098) | mixed culture metagenome | isolation source: Freshwater growth medium | place: USA...
GGGACGTCCCACGCAAACCTGGTCCGGCCCAATTTTTTCCCCGTTGCTAAGTGAGGCATAGCGGTCAGCGCCGCGCCCGCCCAGGCCCACAGGACGGCGTCCACTGTGCCGCGATCAGCAGCTGTCCCAAGGAGCGAGACTGAGCGCTGTGGAAATCTTCTTTGTGATGTCGAAACTACTCTCTAGTATGATTTGTGACCGTCCTTTGTTCTCGAGTATGCAGTATGAGTATCTAAATCATGAAACTGAAACCGCCCCACGCGCACGCACGTACGCACGCCCATGTTTTCATGTGTTGAAAAAAGGGAGTACAGCTGGGAGGGCGAGCGAAAATTTGTGCCGGCACCCGCTCCCCAGTCCAGACCACCCACACGACCCCCTTGGCGTCAATCTTGGCCACCAAGCCCTGAGCCCTGTAAGGTACCGCCGCCGCCACGGGCATTTACAGCTTGGCCCACACCATGCTGCCAACGCCCAGCTCGGGCCCACGCTGCCGGCGGCGCGCCTCGACCTGAGTGTGAACCTGATTCCTGAGTGTGAATGTGAATGCTGATGACCGCTGATGGCCGCTGATGACCGAGTGTGGAGCTGTGGACTGAGTGCCCCCCTGTCGTTCGACCGGTCTGAGCGCTGTTCTCTCGTAATCCAAATACCGGTCAAGTTGAGCGAAGTCGCCGTTGTGTGTGTAGAACATAAATACTCTCAGTGTGAACGATCTCGGTGTTTTTAGCTCACCCGGAGGTTGAGTGCGCGCCGGGTGAGCCGAAACCTGCATCATCAACACGCTGAAAGAAGGAGGGAGGATTCGGTCCTGCGCGCTTCGCGCCGCCTCGTTTTCCTCGGAAACCGCCGGAGGCGGCGGGGAATGGCGCACGAGGGGGAGTCGACCGATCACCTCGAGGACCTGAGCGGTGGCGGCGGAGGCTCACGCTCCACCCGCGTGCTCGCGACCATCGTGACGTGGACAATATCGGCCTTTAAGACCCGAGGCATCAACATCGACCCGTCCTTCAAGCTGGACCGAAGTGCACTCAAGCGCGTGACGCGTGTGGTCATGGTGCTCCCGCTTGTCAACGGTGCCGCCGCACTGCTCGAGCTGCTGTCACGCCTGATCCTGCTCATTCTATTCCTCGCCCTCTCGTGTGCGCCGCGCCACCGCACGGTCATGGTGGAGCGATTCCGCGCGACGATGAGGATGCACGTGCAGTCCGTGCGGCGCCTGTCCTCGCTGACGGACGTGGAAGACACGAGCGCGCGCCGCCGCAAGTCGTCGCTCCCACCCGAGGCCACCGTGCTCATTGTCGGGCACTCCGCCGTCGGCAAGACGGCTCTGGGCGATGCGCTTCATCGTCTCGCCCGAAAGGTGGGCTCGCAACCGCCGCCGCGTGCGTGCGTGCTCACAGCCCGGCCGTCGCGCATCATGCTCACTCCCCTGCCGCCCCCCTGCCGCTCCCCTGCCAACTTGCGCTCCCGGCTCACGCACGCGCATCCGCATCGGCTCACAGGCGGGGCGCGAGGACGGGCTGGTGGTTGCCGAGTCCCACGGGCTGTTGCTGCCGTCGCTCGAGGCGTTTCCGGAGCTCAAGCTGCTGATCATCGTGTGGGAGGCGGCGCTCGGCACGTCGCTGCCGGCGTACGTGGCCAACTACACGAAGCAGCTCGAGCAGAAGAACGCGCCGCCGCCGCGCTCGCTCTTTCAGCGGACCCTCAGCATCGGGGCGGGGGGGGCGGCGAGCACCGGGAGCGTCGACGCCACGCCCTCGGCGGTCACCGAGTCGCTGCCGCATCACACGCGCCAGACCTCCGACGCGACCACTCCAACGGCCGAGCCGGACGCGAGTAGCGTCACAGCTGCCGGTACTCTTGATAGGGCGGCGCCTGCTCCGGACGCGAGGAAGAGGGAGGGCGACGCCCGCCTCTCAACAGTAGGGTCAAAACTGGGCGCGATGGACGCCCCGTCGCCGCCGACTGCTCCCGCCGCGGCTCCTCCGGCTGCAGAGCTTGCTGGCGCTGAGGGCGCCGCGACGGAGAGCGGTGCCTTCAACTTGAGCAAGCTGCGGGTACTGGTCGTGTGCAACAAAACGGACACGATGCCGTGCCCCATGCCGCAGATCCGCGGGCTCAAGCCGGAGCACGCGTTCATCGCCGTGAGCGCTTTGCGGTGCACGAACCTGGGCCATATGTGGACGATGGTCGCTCCTGTGCTGTCGCTGGCCTCGGACTAGACCGCGAAGTTGACGAGGCTCACGCCCCCGGCGACGAGATGCCAGCAGCCGTGCTGGCGAATGGACGGCGGCACTCTTCGAATATAGCACGCGCCGCAGGGTGATCTGGAGGGTGATCTGAGGACAATGGCATCGCGATGTGTGCCGTTGTGCTATTGGACAGTCACGGGTGTCACGAACGGTCGCCGAGACCTGCGAACCCCGCGGACCGTCAGAGCGCAGAGACGGGGGCACTGTGTAGGCTCAGTAGTGCACGCGATCGAGATAGAACGCGTCCCCGGGAAACCCGAGCGACGCGCGCGAGATAATACCGAACTCAAAGGTGGCTTCGTACCGCGAAACAGTTTAAACAGTTGGTTGTACCTCGCGCGCCCGCTGCCGATCTGTTACAACTTACATGCCTTTGCGGACAGGACTGACGATGGAGTCATCCTCGTCTCTCCTCTTCTGACTGGAGGTTGGAAAGATGGAACGCAAGTCGCTGAATGAGGTGGCCTCGTCGTCCTCGAGTCGGAAGCGCTGGCGAATGCGCCGCGCTTCCGAGCAGACCATGTAAAAGGCGCTCAAGACGATCACAGAAGCAACCATAGCCACCTCAGGCTCCATGAGTATCCACGTCACCGCGAAGACGCAGCCGAGGGTCGCGAGCACGCCGGCGCCGAATAAGGAGAAGATGAATGTCCGTTCGCTGTTCATCGCATCAACGGCGTAATCCATCGATCCATCCTCGCCGCGCAGCGCCTTGCCGCCGCCCCAGACGTTCACAAAGGTGACCATAGCTACGCAGGTGAAGTTGACGCAGATGGAGCAGGTCACGAAGAAGTGCAGCATCGTCTGCGCAGCGCAGGGCGGGTCCGGTCAGCGGCGACGGTCCACATAGGCAGGCAGTGTGGCGAGGGCGCGCTCCAGGCTGCAGACACCTTGGCAAGTTGCTTCTCAGGCGGCAGATCTATCTCGACAAACGTGGTTAGCGTGAAGCCCGCCATGATGGCCGACTGCGTGCAAATGGCGGAGAAGTTCTGGTTGAAGAGCTTGAGCTCCTTTTCGCGTAGCTCGATGGAGCGCTGCTTCACGTTGCTCTGCAGCAAGAGCTTGTCGGCGGCCAGCATCAGGAGCAGAGAATTGAGGTGTGAACAGCTTACTTCAGGTGAAACTCGACACCCAAGACCCGGACCGGCATGCATAGAAAGACAACGCACTTTCCGTGCCTCACATCAACTCGCGTTCGCTCGCACGAAGGCCACCCGGCCAGGGCTCCGCGATGATCAAGCGCGTCTTCATCACCGGCGGCACGCACGGCAACGAAGCGTGCGGCGTGGTGCTTGCCAAGCACTTCATGGCGAGCCCGGAGCTCTTCTCTGGCTTCTCGTTTGATACCACGGTGATGTTGACAAACGTCGCATCAATTGGAACGAACACGCGGTATGTGGAGGAGGACATGAACCGCTGCTTCTTCAAGGCAGATCTCGACGATCCCACCAAGACCGCCACGCTCGAGGCGAGGCGCGCCAAAGAACTCAACGCCGTCTTCGGCCCAAAGGGAACCAGTGCCGCCGCAGACTTCATCATTGACTTGCACAACACCACGGCGGCCACAGGTGTGGCGCTGATGATGTCGCCCACGGACGAGTTGGGCCATGCGATCGCCGCCCACCTTATCGCGCTCGATCCGAGCGTGAAGGTGTGCAACTGGAACGCGACGCAGGCCGACTGGCCCATGCTGCCATCCGTCGGGAAGCACGGTATGACCTTTGAGGTCGGGCCGGTGCCATGGGGTGTGGTCGACGGAGCCGTGTACAAGCAGACGCGCCGCCTCGTCCTCGCCGCGCTCGATTACGTCGAGGCGCACAACGCCGCCCTGGCGAGGGACGGACCCTGGTCGTCCAGCACGGTGCAGGTTCACAGCTTCGTGCGCTCCGTCGACTACCCACGAGACGCCAGCGGCGAGCTCGCCGGCGTCATCCACCCGCAGCTGCAGGGCCGGGACTTTGGGAGGCTCGCGCGCGGCGATCCGGCCTTCCTCGCGCTCGATGGCCAGACTACCATCCCGTACACGGCACCGGAGGAGGAGGTGGAGGAGCTCTTTCCATTCTTCATCAACGAGGCCGCGTACTATGAGAAGAAGACGGCCTTCATGCTCGCCCGCCGCATCGACCGCCCCGTACAGGTCGCCAAGCAATCGCCCCAGTACGAGCTGAGCTGATCAGACGGGTCACCCAGGGCGGGATGGCTGACGCGCCGACCCGGCGCCGGTCGCCGGGCGCGTCTCGAGGGCGCGTCGCGTCGTTCTGGGCCGTCTGGGCTCGACCTGGGTACCTCCGTGAAGCCGGGCGGTTTCATCAGCACTATCTGTACGCCCGTGAGTGAGTTATGTTCATTGTTGCCAAGCCATCGCCAAACAAACCTTAAATAACTGAACAGCGGTCCGCCGCGCGGTGTATAGCTGTACGGGACGTTCGGCGCGGACCCGTCGTGCCGTCTCGCCCGTGCGAAAGCGCGGACCGCGGTGTGCGCGCGGACTGCCGTTCGATCGCCGGTCCAGCTACCAGCACGGTCGCGAATGCGATGCATGTGTTTAAAATTGATATAAAAACAAAATAAAATATTATGAGGTTGCCCGAAACCGCTACCGGCGCAGGTATTCGCGAGACCTCACCGCATCGCGCGGATCGCAACACGGGGGACGGCCACCGCCGGGGACGTCAGCCAGTCGTCGGCTCGTCGCACCTGGTCGGACGCACTCACAGTCAAAATGTGAGGACAAACAATACAACGACGTCTTCGTATATACTCGACGTCACTACAGCTCTCTCAACGGTCACAAGAGCTCGACATCATCATCTTGCTCTTGAAGCGCGCGCACCTTGGACGTCGGCCGTTGTCGGTCGTTCATCTCACTCTCGCCCAGCCCGGCGGCATCCACCGAGTCGTACGGCAGCCCTCGCCAACTCGCCATCGCACACGCTACTGCGCCAAGGAGCATCGCGGCCGCCAGCGCGACGAGGTAGATGGCCGCGTACAGATAGCCCATGCACCCATGCAGCGTCGATCGATCGGACGTCACCGCGTCGGCATCGTCACACACGTCGTCGGTCCCCAGACGGAGCGGCAAGCGCCCGTAGCTGGCGCCGCGGCGTAGGGGTGGGAGCACGCTGCGGCGTACGTCGGCCGTGAGCGCCATCTCATTCGGCCCCAAACAGTAGACGGACCATGCCGTCGGGTCCCGCGCCACCGCATCGTTCGCGGTCCAAAGTTCGTACGAGGCGGCCACAGCGGCCACGTCATCTTCGCGGAGCCGCTGAGCGCCGTGTCCGGCGCGCTCTCCGGAGCGCCCGTGGGCCGGTGGGCGGGCGAACGCTACCTCGAGCGTCGATGAGCTGTACCGTGCAAATGCCGTGTCGAGCCACTTGCCGCCGACGGAGCCGCCCCCTGTGAACAGCCGCCCCCCGACGCGCCCGTCACCCACGTTGGTGGCGGCCTCTGCCAAAGGGCTGGCGCCACGAGGGTTGGCAATACTGGTGATTATCAGGCGCTCTCCGGCGGCATCGAACAGGCGAACCTCGCCAAGCTGCAAGCAGTCGCAACAGCCGCCGCTGCAGCATGTCCAGAGAGCGCCCCCTTCGAGGAAGTCTCCGACGGTCGCCCTCTGATCGCGCAGGCAATCGGCAGTCCCTCGTGTGCGCGTAAACCGGAACTCACAAACCCCAAGAGAGGGGGGCGCTGGTGGCGGCGGCGAGGGCGAGGGTGGCGAGGGCGGCGAGGGCGGGCGCTTCACATTCGACGGCGGCGGCGGGAACGGTGGCGTGGGCGGCGGCGGTGGTGGTGGCGGCGGTGAGCGCGGAGGCGCGGGCGCCCTCGGTGGCAGCGCCGGCCCTCCATCGCATCGCAAGCGCGCATCTTCGGCATGAGTGCAGTCTTCCACACCCCAGCCGGCGAACGGGCAGTGCTCCAGGCGCGCCTCGGTGCCCTCGCACATCAGCGCGTCCATCCACACCCTATCAGAGCTTCGGCGCGTAGCTGCTGCCAGCTCCTGAGGGCTATCTGTCGCCGCGTGCACTGCTGACAGCGAGTGTGCGCCGCGCCATCCTAGCTGGCGACATGCGACGCGCGCCTCCGCCAAGCCAAAGCGGTCGTCGCAGACGGTGCCCCACTCGCCCGCGTGGAAGATCTCGAGCCGCCCCTCCGCGGTGCTCCCGCCGTCACTCAGTCGCAGGTCGCCCTCGGCCGCAGGCGGTGGTGGCGCGGAAGGTGGGAGGAGCGGTTTAGTTGGCGGCGAGGGCGGCGCGGGCCGGTAAAGGGCGAAAACACCGTAGCTCGCTCCACGGGTTTCAGGTGCACTGATGCCGGTCTGGTGGTCGATCAGCTCAATCCGGATCCCGTCGGCCTCGCTCTCATCGCTCGTCCAGCACCGTACTGACCACGACGTCGGGTCCCGCCACGCGGCGTCGTTCGCACTCACGAGCTCGTATGAGCGAACGGGATCGTCAGTGTCGAGCTCGAGCTCGAGGACCGAGGAGCCGGCGCGCCCGGGAGAGAAACCCTCGCGAAAGCCCAAGTCGACCCACTTGGTCTCCAAGCTGCCGTCCACGACCATGCTGGGGCCTTGCGATGGCGGCGAGCGGCCGGCAGGGTTGGCAATGGAGGTAACGTTGAGGGGTATCATGCCGGAACCGGTGCAACCGCCTCGTTGTCCGCACGCGGATCTGCCGTACAGCCGGACTTCAGCCAGCTGGAGACATTTGCAGCAGCCAAACGAGCACTCTTCGTTGTCCTCGCGCACTTCCGTGAATGTAAACAGACACTTTTGGGCCGGCTCTATATTGCGAGGGATAATGCGCTCGGCCAGCTGGCGGCGGACGAAATGAGAGCATGACTCTGAGCATGTGGCGGCTGCTAGCGCTGTGACCCACAGCGCTGCTACAGCGGCGGCACAAGCAGCACAGATCACGGAAGCGAGCACGACCGGCCGATTCGCCATGTCGGTGTCGGCACCCTTTCACAGGACAAGTTCCGTCAAGACACAAGGCGGTACCGGTACGTTTCCCGTCACGTTTCTCAGCGTCACACACTCTCGGAGCATGAATGTTCCGTGTAAACACTTTGCGGCTGCAAGCACATGTGACGAACCTCGATCTAACGTCAAAAAGGGCACAAATGTCCCAGATTACGACCCGTCCACTCGTCCGTCTCATTTCGTCGATCTCAGGGCATCATGGCGGACTTCGACTGGTGGCCGCGTGCACGCCTGCAGACTCTCGCAGCAAAGCTTCGATCGAAGCCATTGCCGCCCGTCAGTAATCTCGCGTTTTGGCGCGAGGTGTCCGCAGCTTGCCAAGGGCTTACCGATGACGAAGACGGGCTCAAGGAGCTCGCACAAGATGTCCACAGTGAGGTAGCAGCCTGGAACGAGTGCGTGGAGATTGACGACAGTGCTGTAATCGCGGGCGATCTTAGCCTGGCCGAATCGCGCGTCATGCTCATGATGAAGGGCGTGAAGGGCATTGTGTACGCCGCATCGCATCAGATGGACCCGCTCTGGAAGGATGATGGCATCCAATACCACACCTTATACGTCTCCATCGCGAACACGCAGGGACAGGCGCTCGCCAAGCAGCTCGAGAGCACTTGCGCCTTCCTTAGAAAGCACAAGCCGTGCCTCGTCTGCTCATCGTGCCCAAAGCTCCGCGCCACCATCATGGCGGCCGCAATCATCGATGACGGCAGAGTCGTCGACGGAGTGGCGCTCCCCAGGCTCACTGACGTCCAGGCGGCCCTCGACATGCTGAGCCGGAGCGGCTTGGGCGAGGCGAAGGACCTGATCGGCTCGTCCGAGTGGGATGCACTTGAGGCATTCGCTGAGATGCATGACGAGCATCCTCAGAATCCGCGGCGCCTGCTCAGCGTGCAAAAGTCTCCGGTCATGGCCGGCAAGCGGGGCGATGTCGAAGCCCTGATCTCGCCCAAGTCGAAGCGGAACAGGCTGGAGGCGGACGAAGACCTGGACGGATGTGAGCCGAGCTCTTCGGGGCTTACCCCCACGATTCGCAAATCGTCCTTGGGCGACCCGACTCTGATCATCGAGCATGGTCACGTCCGTTCCCGGCGCTGGGAGCGGCTGAGCGAGGAGACCTTCTGAGACGCCTCGACTGAGAGCGTGTTCAGCACGCGTGGGCTGCAAAGAGGCTCACGCGGGCTTGACGGTGGCCAAGACGGCGATGATCGCATGGGAAACACAGTTTAGGTGGCATGAGTCGGCAAGGCACGCATAAGTGTGCTGTACTCTCGCCCCCAGAGACAGGGCGAGCAGTGAGGAGCAGTGAGGAGGAGAAGCGGGTGAACTGGAGAGAAAGCTGAAAGGCGCAACCGTAACGTCCGTGTAGCGAGTACTCAGTACTTTCGTGGACGGGGGGCACCGGAGCCGTACTTACGGTAGAGACGGTGGTGAAGAGAGCGCGGTACCACGGGTTCAGCGCCGCGCGCGCGATATACGATTTACTGACGAAACCTACGGTTCTGTAAAGGTGTGTGCGGACTTCTATGTTGATGTTTGCCGGGTTCAATGACGACGTCCAATGTGCTGAGGCGCCTCTACCGATTCTGCGGTTCAGATTGGACGCGAACGAAGGGCTTTCTTAGGCGCCGCCTGACGAACAAGCTGCGCTGGACTTTCAAGCTGTGGTATCTCGTCGACGTACGCACCGTTCTCGTCACAGGGATGGTGCAGGCTGCTATCATCTGCATAGGCTGCTATCTTGGTGTACGCGAAGTGCAGAAAGATGCCTTCGACTATCCGAGGATGCAGCTCATCGGTCAGGCCGTGTACCGCTTCGGCATCCTGCTCATCTGCTGCTTCGGCGAGCACTACTTTGCACGCCGAGCCATGCGCAACGAGAACCATGCCGATCTGATTGCGGTCGGGCTGCTGTCCGTGCTCCTCGGCGGCGCAATGCTGGCAGAGTCGCTTGCGCCGCGCCATGCGACCGCCATCCACCCGCCGCTGTGGGTGGGAGTGGGCTGCGCTCTCATCTCCGGCCTGCTCCTCTTCGTGTCTGCGAGCATGTACCGCCGGTTGGGCTGGCGGCAGCTGATGCGTTTCGGCTCCGCGCCCGCGAAGCGCGTGATGTACGTGCGCCTGAAGCAGCACGAGACGTTGGTTACGCTCGACCTGCTCTGCATGATGGCTCTCGGGCTAGCGACGGTTCGTACGATCCTGTTCGCGCTGGACGAGGAACGGTCTGGCGCGTGGCAGTTGTACGTCTCGTGTGCGGCGTGGGTGCTCGGTGCGGCCTTGGACCTGTATCTCAAATGGCTCTCTGTGCACGAGAAGAAGGTGCGCACACTTGTGTGCGCCATCCTCGGCTGCCTGCCGCGCGGCTGGTTCCTCTACCTCTCTGTGTTGGTCTTCGCCGGCAACCCCACAGATCCCATCGCAGGGGCGCCGTCACGGGCGCCCTCGCCCTCGCCGGTGGTCACGAGCTCGAATGCGAGCTCGACGGTGGAGATCGATGAGATGATGAGCTCGAATACGAGCTCGACGGTGGAGATTGATGAGATGATGGCGGCCTCGCAGCTGGCCTTGGCGATCGTCTCGGCTTGCGTACGCCTCGCCGTCACCCTCTCGTCCTTCGTCGTCGCCCTCTTCGTGTACGGGCACGGCGTGAGTCTCTTTGGCGACGAGAAGGACCTTCTCCATCGTGTCGCGTCGATCCAAAGTGGCTTGGTGGCGCCGGAGCAGTCCGCCGACGCCGACGGCCTACCCTCCCGCTGGCGCACGCTGCCGGAGGAGGCGCGCAAGGCCATAGAGTGCGTCGTGCGTGGCAAGGTGCTCGACGTCGCGGTGTTTGAATCCGACGAGACGATGGACGACGGCGCGGACGCGAGCGCCGAGACGAGCGCCGAGGCGACTGCCGACGCGGCGACGAGCAGCGGAATGAGCGCAGCGGCACGCGCCTTTGTGCAGTACTCACCGGAGCTCGAGACGCTCCGATGGTCGTGGACGGATTACATTGGCGTCGACCAAGTGGTTGATGTGCGCATCAAGCTGCGTGATGGACAGGGAGACGGCGAGACGGGGCCCAAGACGGCGACGGGGCAGCGCGGCTCCATGCAAGACTTAGTCAGCGCCGTCTCGCCCGCCAAGGTGGCGGCCGCCGCGACGGCCGCGCTCGGGCGCAAGTGGTGGGCGAGGGAACACGTGGCACGCGACCAGACGCCGAATGGAGAGTCGCCAGAAGGTCTGGAGATGGGCTTCGAGCAGACAGTGCAGACGATGCAGGCCCTCGGATTGCCTCCGCCGCGGCTTGAGGAGGGCGTGCTGGGAGCGCGAGCCGACGGCCTAAGGCAGCAGCACGCTCTCAAGCGGATGGTCAGGATCGCGTCCGCCCAGATGAGCCAGCGCCCCGTCGTGCTTCAGATCGTATGCCATTCGAGCCTGCGAGGGCAGCGGCATACCGCCAAAGGCGGCGCGCTCAGGCTTCAGACGCTCTTCCTCGCGTCCAAGGACGCCGAGACCCTCTTTTACTGGTATGTGGGGCTGCGCCTGCTTGTGCTCGAGCACCGCGCTCACCGGCCGCCGCTCACGAGCGCACAAGTCCATTGGGTGCGCAACGTCTTCGACGCGCTCGATCGCAACTGCCACGGGTTCGTCAATCGCGCCAGCGTGCCACGACTGCTCGCGGCCGCGAATACCTCGGCGAGCGTGCCAATACCCAAGGGCCTCATGCACCCCAGTGCCAATCTGAGCTTGCCGTTTGTGCAACGACTGCTTGCCAACGTAGGCACAGCCCCCAAAGCAACCACATCTCCCCAGATTGGCACTGATGACCTCGGATTGGCACCGATGACCTCTGAGTAATTCCATCATCAGGTCCTCACGGCCAAGAGCTCACCGCTCACGGCGCTCTTCGAGCGGTACGCCTCATGTCCCGAGGGGATGAGCAAGGAGGACTGGCTGCGCTTCTGTCGCGAGCAGCAGCATGACGAGGATACCCTCAGCTGCGAGGCTGCGTTTGAGGACGTGCTTGGCGCCTCAGAGCCAGCACCGCTCTCAAGGCCTCCCACGCAGCACGTCCTCATGGACTTACCATTTGCTTGGTCCGACGTCTTCCCCGACGACGACGGTTGCAGCTCACAACAGCTCTCACCTCGCTGCTCAGAACGAGGCATTCCAGTCTCCCCTGACTCCAGTCGCTGCTCAGAACGAGACGCAGACAGCAGCAGCCCGGCACGACGCTCGGCGCGAGTTTCCGCACGATCCTCGGCACGACTCTCAGGCACGCGAGTTTCCTCGGCACGACTCTCAGGCACGCGAGTTTCCTCGGCAGCAGACGCAGACAGCAGCAGCTCCGCACGATCCTCGGCACGACTCTCAGGGCGCTTCTCGGCACCCGACGCTACCCGTCCACTAGCACCCCGTAGGCCCCGAGCCCCTGACCCCTCCCCTCAGCTGACGGCCGTGCTGCGCGCACGGTACCTCACGCCTCTCCATTTCCACACGCTCATGCTTGACCCGCATTCGAATGGTCCAGTCGCTCGCGAGCTCGCTCGAGCGGAGGAGGCCGAGCTCGACCAGCCTCTCGCGCACTACTTCGTCGCCGCGAGCCACAACACGTATCTGATGGACCAGGATCAGCTCGCTGGCACCTCCTGTGTGGACATGTACCGCCGCGTCCTTCTCGCTGGATGCCGAAGTGTCGAACTTGATGTGTGGGATGGGGAGGAGGGCGAGCCGATCGTCACGCACGGGCGCACCCTTTGTACGAAGATCAAGTTCGAAGCATGCGTGAAGGCGATCGCGGAGGCCGCTTTCGTCAACAACCCGTACCCGGTCTCGCTCTCTCTCGAGATACGGTGCTCGCGCCGTCAGCAGTCGCGTGTTGCCGCTATCCTGCGCACACACCTCGGAGATGCACTGCTGCTGCCGGACGATGTACCGGCACACTGCTCACCAAAGTCGCTACAACGGCGCATTCTCATTAAGGGCAAGGCGGCAGCGAGGCACTTGCCTCTGAGGGAGATTGACGAGATGGACGAGACCGGTGGCGAGAGAGCTGCCAGGCCGGATGCCGCGCGCACCGCGAATGCGCGCGCGCGCCTCAAGCTCCACCGGTGTGGCGCCGAGCCCCCAAGGACTGCGGTGGATATCTCGCCGCCGAGGGACGCGCGGCAAGAGGGCGGCGTCAAGCTCGACCCGGCGACGGGCAAGTTCACGATGGACAATGTGCGTGCCGAGAGGCGGGCGGTGCTCGAGGAGATTGAGAGCTCGAGGAGATCGAGAGCTCCCGAGATGCGGGCGGTGCTCGACGAGATGGAGAAGACCACATCCGCCAAGGAAGTGGGCAGCAGTAGCGCTGGCGACGGCAGCGACGGCGAGGTCGTCGTCGGCAGCGGAGTTGAAGGCGGCGGCGGCGGAAGAAGCGGCGGCGGAGGAGGAAGCGGCGGCGGAGGAAGCGGCGGCGGAGGTGCCCCCGAGAGGCGAGTCACATTCGAATGCGTCACATTCGAGGTCAAGGGAGCGGAGGTGGGCGGGGCCCGTGAGCCGATTGCGACGAGCAGCAGCTCTGACGACATTCCGATCGCGGCTGACTCGTCGGAGGTGCATCTGAATGCCGTACCTGCGCTCACGTCCACCGAATCCATCGAGCTGGTCGGTCTTGCGAGCTCCGCTATCGACGCCGTCGACAATGAGACCGACATCGATGCCGAGAGCGACGATGAAGACGAAGCCAAGCGGCTGGTGCGTGCCGTGCGTTTCAGCCGCTCACTCGACGAGCCGCTCGACGAGCCGCCTGCCCAACCGCCGCGCTTAGTTCAACTCTTCATCGACCGTCTGCGTCACGTCGACGTGGAGACGGCAACGGCCGAGGCGCTGCTGCTTGGCGATGAGCGCGAAGAGAACGTGGCCGAGAGGTCCAGCACAAGGGGCATCCCCCAAACGGCCGAGAGGTCCAGCTCAAGGGGCATCCCAACGAGCCTGACCGGCACGCCGAAGAGCCTGACCGGTAGCTCGAGGAGCCTGACCTCGGGGAGCCTCCCCTCACGGAGCACGACGACGACGACCACGTGGAGCACGGACAATGACGACGACGACGTGGAGGAAGATCCCGAGGTGCTTCGGGGCTCCGCTCTAACGCGATGGCTCGCTCGCCACGTGATGCGCTGGCGCCGCCCAGTGAGCCTCGAGCCTCCCGCGGTCGAGCCTCACCTGAGCTGGCAAGAGTCCTTCACGGGCGCTGGCATGCTGAGCCGCGGCAGCGCCCTCGGGAGCTCCTTCGCGAGCTCGTTCTCGAGCTCAGGCAAGTCGGGTAAGGGTCTCAAGAGCAGGAGGACCCATGAGGCTGCCGACGAGGCTCTCGTGAGGGTCATTGCGATGCCAAGTCGGCCACGCGAGGAATTCCTTTCGCCCCTGAGTGTGAGCTTCGGGCGCCTCTCGATCGTCTCTTTCTCGGAAGGTCGACTCCTTGCGCATCTCAACGGCAAGGAGCGCTCTGGCGAGGGCGAGCGCGACTCGATGGCCTTCTTTCAGCGACGCACCGTCCAGCGGCTCGCGCGCGTCTTCCCGAGCGCATCTCGTGTCGCGTCGTCCAACATGGATCCGCTCCTGAGCTGGCGTGCGGGGGTGCAGCTGGTTGCGCTCAACCTGCAGACGGTCGACTTGCCCACGCAGCTCCACTACGCCCTGTTTGAGCGCGGCGGCGGCTTTGGCTACGTCCTCAAGCCGGCAGAGATGCGCGAACCTCATCATGCCCCTTCAGATGCCGAGAATGCAACGACGGCGGATGGCAAGGCGGAGGATGCACCGACAGCCAACGCCAAGAGCTGGCGCGAGTCGGCCGGCCGCGACAGTGCGCCCGATGGCTACATATCCGGAGATCTGACGCGCGGCATGGCCGTTCGCCTGCGCGGCGGTCCCAAGACTACGGAGGAGCACGCAGCCGAGGCGTCCCCCAGATTGATGAGATTAACGAGATTGACGGAGCACGCTACCGAGGAGCCCCCCAGGACTGCGGTGGATATCTCGCCGCCGAGGGACGCGCGGCAAGAGGGCGGCGTCAAGCTCGACCCGGCGACGGGCAAGTTCACGATGGACAATGTGCGTGCCGAGAGGCGGGCGGTGCTCGAGGAGATTGAGAGCTCGAGGAGATCGAGAGCTCCCGAGATGCGGGCGGTGCTCGAGAAGATGGAGAAGACCACATCCGCCAAGGAAGCGTGCGCGCGCTCCACCGGTGACAGCCTGAATAGCGTGGGTGGCAGTTGTCGGATCGGCCTTTGTGCAGATCATCTTGTCGACGGGCTGCCTCTACCGGCCGCCGAGTTGCCGTTGGTCGAACAACGCACGAGCAGGCGAGCTCGGGTGCGCCCGCCGCCGCCCGTGCCCATGCCGGAGCTGCCGGTGCTCTGGCCACCTCCACGGACGACGGTGCGACGTGCCTCAATTCGAGTGCTCGCTCTGTACCATCTGCCTACGAGGCGCGAGGCGCGGCCGCAGTTACAGGGCGGCGCGCACTCGGCGTCCTTACGGTGCGTGCCAGAGCTGAACGGCCCGTGTTCGCCGCCTGAGGCAGGCGCCACGCCGAGTAGCCCGAGCGTGAGCATCTCTCTGCATGCGATCGGTGGATTCTGCCGGGTCTCTCAGGACAACCCACCTACCGAGGACGCGGGCACTGCCTTCTCGACCTCGGCCGCGATCGCTAACGGACTCAATCCCGTCTTCCACGAGTTAGTTCACTGCTTGGCCGCCGAGCCGAACGAGACCGTGCTCAAGCTTGGCATTGTGGACGCGGACGTTGAGGTGGCCTTCGCCACCGTAGTGCTCGGGTTGCTGCGCCCGGGCTACCGTAGCGTACAGCTGCGCTCGAGGCACGGTATGCGCATTTGGGAGATGCTCCTCGAGCCCTGCATGCAAGTGCTCACCACATCGCCCTTTCCCCACAGGTACGCGCATCCGGCTGTGCTCGCTGCTCGTGCACATCGAGCTCGCCAACGAGCTCAGCCCCATCACGAGCCAGCGCGATCTGATGCTGGAGATGCGCCGGCAGCAGCTCGTGATCAGCGAGCAGGAAAAGGTGATTCGCGACCAGCGCGAGCGCATCCAGCAGCTCGAAGCGCAAGAACGCCAGTGCCTGGCTTCCTTCGAAAGCAGCAGCAGCAGCAGCAGCAGCAGCAGCAGGATCGAGCTCGACGCGACGATCGATGATGGCCAGGTGCAACTCAAGGTTCTGTTGCGGCCCGCCATCTGCGAGGAGTAGGTGTCTTTAGGTTATGCCATTACGCTCGTTTTATGCGCGGGCACAATCCCTTAGCCTTACAAGTTACAACCTGTGCGATTTTAGGCGAATTCACGCGCATGTTCGACGGTGGGCACGCCCCGTGCTAACCGTGCTACTCGTCGCGTGGAGAATAGCAATAGGGTTTCGTTTCGTTGCATACTCCACCGGGGGCGGGTTTAATCTAAATCTTAATGGACTGCTAATGGACTAAAGCTCGCTACAGCTGTAAATGATTCGGACTGTGGTGTCGAGTTCGGAGACCTCGATGCATCGCAGACAGTCACCCTAGTTCGGTTGCAGTTGCGAGTTGCAGTCGCCGCCTCTGCGCCACATCGAGCCACCGCTTGAAAATCGCTCCGGAGCGCTTCCAATCGTCTGCGCAGAGTGTCACGCGCTCCGCAAAGCATCTCGTGGCCACACGGATGGCCTCTGTGACCTCGGCGCTCGTCGCTCTGTCGAAGCGGTCGCGGAAGGACGAGCGTAGGCTCACGAAGACGTCCCAATCATGCCCACTCATGATGACGGCATGGGTGAGGAGCCTGATTGGGACGGTCATTGGGACGGGCAGCGCAAGACCATCCGCGCTTGTCGCCGGTTCACACCGCGCTTCCGCACTCGTCACCGCAACACCGGGCGTTTTGACTACGTACGGTCGCCACGGCCTCCGGGCGGCCTTCCGTGCGGCTCGGCGTATGGTTGGGCCCTCGGCCTGAGCCGCCTCGTGCACCATGGCAATCAGCCTCTCCATTTCGGCCGCCCCAAATCGACTGAGCTGGCTGCTGAACGCACGCCGCGTCGCCGGCAGAGTGCCGTCGTCCGTTTCGGAGGTACAGGTACTACCTGAGGCGGTGCATTTGGCTCGCGCCGTGGGGCCGTCGACGGCGAGAGCCACCACATCAAACTCCATGAGCGTCGCTGAACGCCCGAGGATCGTGAAGCCACGTGGCATGGCCTCGAGCAGGGACTGCAGGACCACGCCGTGCGAGACTGCCCCATGCCTCGCAGAGCCGTGCACAGAGAAGAGAGGCAGCTCGCTCAGCGTCAGGGGCGCCCAGTTCGCAGCCTTGTGTGCCGCCGCTAGCCGCGCGGCACTGCACCCATCCACGAGCTTCTCGCCGAGGAGAAGCAGCATAGGTGAGCCCGAGGAGGGGGCGAGTAAGCTGTGAATCGCCTTGAGACACCCGAGAGCCCCCGTACAAACGTATGCGAGAGCGGCTTGCTCCTCTTCGTCCGCAGTCTCGCCCGCAGTCTCGGCGGCGGCGTCGGCCTCTGCTGCACTCACCAGTCGTGCAGCAAGCTCGGCCTCCTCCGGCCATTTGAAGTAGCCGCCGAGATCCGACGCGAGGATCGAGGCTCGGCTTGCCCCCAGGCCTTCCCGGACGGAGGACGAGTTGCCTAATGTGGACTTTCCTAATATGGGCTGGTACATGAAGGTTTCGTCGCTGGGTTGTGGAATGAGAGCGTCGACACCGGTACAAGCGCCATGCCGGAGGCGGACGCGCAGCAGGTCGATGGGGAGGGAGTCGAAGACGTAGTTGGCGAGCACCACGAGTGGGCGACGCAGCGTGCCGCAGTGGATGAAGCGGTTGGAGAGTTGAAGATGCAAGTTGCATGTACCCTCCGTGACAGCTTGAAGCACGGCGACGTCGAGGATTCCATCGCGGACGAGAGATGCAGCTGGCGGGAGCTGGGCTTGCGCCAAGGCTGCTGCCGGGTCCAGATCCGCGAGAACCACACAGAACCCGTGGCAGCCACGTCGCTGTAGCTCTCGCGCAACCCGCACGCCAAGGACCCCGGCGCCGCATCCCAGATCAAGGATGATTAGAGGCTCGTCTAGCGGGGACGACTCAGCTTCGGAGAGGAATGCAGTCACGACTGCTGCGTATGCGTTTGCAATGAAGGCGCTGGTTGAGATGTGGCACGGTACTGCGCCCGATGTCCACGCCTTAGCGCCGTTTTCAGCGTAATACTTTTTGGTGCGTTCCCAGAGAGAGCACTCAGATAGGCGAGGAAAGCTGGCACGAGTTGGAGTGCATTGCCGCTTTGAGGGTGGCGCGACGAAAGTCGTGAGGGCGTTCGCTGGCACGGATCTGACGGCGGCAGCGAGACATGGAAGTCCATCATCAAGTTCAGTGGACAGCCTCCTGCGTGTTTCGGGTGGTAGGCTTGAGGCCGCAGCGCGCAACTTGGTCTCCTGCGCGGCCATTAGTTTCGAAGCGCTGCCTGCATCCAGCCGATGCAGTGTTAAAGCGGCGATGAGAGGCGGTCGGCCGCTACCGAGAAGTGCCCCGCAAGCGGCGGAAACCTCGACGTGCATGCTGTTTAGCCTCGCACATCACGCCACACCATGCACAAACCAAACTCAAATGCGTGAAGATCAACTCCGCAAGTTCACAGTCAGTCAGTCAGTCAGGTTCGTCGCGGTCCCCCCGCGCTCACCACACCGTCTCAGGGGACGGCTCCACTCCCCTCGGTCTCAATACAAATACTGAGTACTTGCTCGCTCGGGCTACTCAAGATCTCAAGTTCACAGTGGCCGCGTCCGCGACCCCTTGCCGCGACCGCTGCGCGGTTACGTGCGTTCGACGGTGGTACCGGTACTCCGTACTGGAATGGGGATTGGTAGTGGCCGAGGGCGTGAGTTGGCGTGAGCGAGGCGGCCGGTGCGTATACTCGGAGTATTATACGTGGGAGTACTCGTGGTACACGTACTGCTGGTACTCTCCAACTCTCCGAACTCCGACTCCCGAGTCCCGACGCTACAGACTACTCGTGCGCGCGGTGTGTCGTGTCGTTCTCTGAGCCGTGAATGGGAGCCGTGACCCCTCTTTCAAGCCCTCTTTCGAGTTATGCTAGACACAACAGACTCAGAACCCCTTAGAGTTCAATGCTACACACACAGTGCTGGACCTACCTGCCACCAGCGTTCAACGCAGCGGGGTACCCACAGGCACAGCGATCGACAGGCCTATCATTCTGCCCCTTCTCTCGGATCTCACGACTCGTCTCCAAATCGGCTCTCGGCGTCTCGGGAGCACGATAATCATGGAACACTAAAAACTCATTGCAGCTTGTTGAACTTGGCCCACCAGATCCAGTTGGCGGAGCCGACGTAGTTGTTGCCCGTGCGCAGCACGAAGCTCGCGGATGCCTTGAGTGACGCCGGACCGGGCAGTGCCGGAAGCACGTTGGCCTCAAACGAGTTGACGAGCTGATAGCGTGTGTTGGACGAGCCGGCCATGAAGGCAGCGTACGCCCGGGCCGTGGGCAGCACGGGAGCGAGGGTCACCTTGGGAGCGTCGTCGGGCCTCAGCTTGGTGCGCAGCTGCACTAGCCCGAGCGTCACGGCCTGACCGGCGGAGCTCGTGAACGCGCCCACGCCGCTGAACAAGAGAGCTTTGGAGAAGAAGCACGCGGCGCGCTGCATGGCGCTGAAGTCGCCCTTCTGCAAGAAGAAGCCGGGCAGCCTCGAGGCCCACGCGGCGTACGTGCCCGCCACCGGAGATGGCGCGACGGCCGCGACAGGGCATAGAGTGAGCACGAGCGCCACGTTCGTAAGCACGACAAGTATCAGGTTGGCAAGCACAAAGTCAATCTCCTTGAGAAGATCGGCGCCGCGGGCGGCCTTCTCAGCGGCGAGCGTCGAGAGGAAGCCTAGTGTGATCTCCATGCCCAGAATTGTAGTGAGCCGCGGCTCCGCAAGCAGCCGATTGCGGATGAATGTGGAGGCCGCCAGTGCCTTGGTGAAGGGATTGCTGATCACGTTCTTCCAGTTGGCGAGCTCGGTCGCGCCGATGCGGCCCGCCTCGAGCGCAGCGAGCAACTCGGAGGGCAGCAAGTCCTCGTCGCCGTCGTCGTCGCCGCCGCCGCCGCCGCCGCCACTGCCACTTACTGGGCCGCCCGCGCCACCGCCGCCGTCGGCGATGCACCATGTGTGCCGCACAGGACGCACGAGCGGGCGCGCAGAGTACGGGCGCCGCGTTGGGAGCAGAAGGGCCCCGGTGCGCTGGACGAGGAGAAGAAGCCACAGCAATGTACGCATGGTCGCGAGTAATCACCTCGCGGCCAATCGGAGCGGATGACGAAACTAATCGTGAATGCTGCCGTTCACGTCTACTGCAACTCACCGAACTTCGGTAATTAGGGTCGCTATCAAGCGTGTCAGGATGGGCTCTCTCGCGCGCGGCGGCGCCTCGCCTGCACTGTGGACGGTTGGTGCAGCTGCTTGCGTCCTGACTGCCAGCTGGCTGCTCCGGAGGCATCGGCGGCGGCGGCGGCCCGATGCGGTTGCGCAGCGCTTGTTCGTCAACCTTCAGGATGCAGCTACACGTGCCGTCGCAGCTGAGCAGGATCCTTCAGGTCCGAGCATGCACCGCTCCGGTTCAGCTGCGAACTTCGAAGGCAAGCCTCTTTTCGGCCTCGACATAGGTGGCTCGTTGCTAAAGGTCATCTACCTCGTGCCCGACAGCGACAGCGGTAGTAATGGCGGCGGCCTCGCGAAGCCTAGCGAACTGAGCCCGGCGGCCTTCTCCAAGGGCGTCCCGCGCTGCGTCGAGGAGCCGTCGCTCACCGTGCAGGTGCCCGCGCTCGGCGGCACATTCCACTTTTCATACTGCTCGACGAGCGAGATCGGGCCAGCAGTGCAGCTTCTCCGGCGGCACAGGTTGTGCGTGGGAGCCGAGTCGATCCACGCGACGGGCGGCGGCGCGCACAAGTACCGCAAGCTGCTCGAGGCGGAGCTCGGAGCGACCCTGCTGCCGTGCAATGAGCTCCATGCCGTGGTGTTGGGCATCTGCCTGATGGCGAAAGCCGTCCCCGACGAATGCTACACGTTTGAGCGGGTGGCCGACCCCGCGGCGGCGGCGGTGGGCGAGGAGCGGCCGCAGGCGATCATCATCCCATCGGACCAGCTGGGCATCGTGCAGCCCATGCGCAAGATCCATCGGCCCTTTGCCAACCGCAGCGACGATTTCTTCCCGTTCCTGCTCTGCAACGTGGGCACGGGAGTCTCGATTTTACATGTGCAGAGCGAGACGGACTACACGCGCGTCTCGGGCACGGCGCTCGGGGGCGGCACGTTTCTCGGGCTCGCGCGCTTGCTCACGCAGGCGCGCCGCTTCGAAGAGGCCCTAGAGGTAGCAGCCAGAGGCGACGCGCGGCGCGTCAACATGCTCGTCTCTGACATTTACGGCAGTGGCGACGAGCGCTCTGGCCTCAAGCTCCCGGGCGACCTGACGGCGTCCTTCTTCGCCAAAAACATCGCGGCGGACGACCCCGAGGCAGACCCACGCGCGCACGTGACCGACGACGACATCTGCAAGTCGCTCGTCGTCATGATCGCGCAGAACGTGGCGCAGATCGCGCACCTCAACGCCCGCATCCACGGCGCTCGGCGCGTCTTCTTCACGGGCAACTTTCTGCGTCGCAACGACCTCGCGCTGCGCACGCTGGTGTACACGATGCATAGGTGGAAGCAGCTCGACGATTACCCGACTGAGGCCGTCTTCTTCCGACACGAGGGCTACTTTGGCGCCATTGGCGCCTTCTTGCAGACGCTCGACTCGCAGTTCGTGCAAGACCTCTCGTTCGACGGCTCGTCTACCACCTCGTCGTGTACGCCGTCCCGCGCCGCCTCCGACTAGGGCGTTGATCGACGAGCCTCACTAGGGAGACTGACGACGAGCAGAGTGCAACCGTGCGCGGCCGCGTGGCCATCTGCGTCTTGCGTTCCGATCAGACTGGAGAGCATGGAGAGAGTTACCGACGTTTCCTAGCGTCTGGCTTCTGCGCCTCGTCCGTACGGCAGATATCGTTCCGCGGTCGGGATTAGAGATGATCGTGATCGAACGGCGCCCTTAACTAAACACCCCTTCTCAACCGCGTCGCCCCGGCCAGTGAGACCGACAAGGCTTCGAGACGGGTGTCGGGTCGATTCACGATTGTGCGCTGCTCCCTGCTCGTGGACGTGGCGGGTGGCCATGCCGGGGATCGATGAAGCGCGCACATGAATTGCACACTAAAACCGAGTTCAGAGTATCTGAGTTCTGCCGCAATAGGAGGCAAATGGCCTATTATATCTCATACGGCGCGGCGGCCGGTGGAGCCGCTTTGCCTTTATATGTCTAAGAGACTAAGACTCATGTAAGCACAACATGTGGAAGCACGATGAAGACGCGGAGCGCCCAAGACCCGTCTGAGCACGAGCTCGAAGGCGCGAGCATGCAATAACGTGCAAGGAAGCACGAGCATGAGGAGCAAGAACGAGCATGTAGAAGCACGATGACCAATGAGAACAGCACCCGGGCTCCTGCTGCAGGTGGTGAGATTTCATTCGACCATGGGCGCCGGCCGCGACCGGCTGGCGGCTGGGGCGGCCGCGCCGGTTCGCCTCAGGTCACGGATGTTGCCTGTCTCGGCAGGAACGGGCGGAGTGCCTTTCTTGGTGCCGCGATCCTCCAGGTCAATTGCGATCTCATCCCGGCGCGTCTGGCGCTCCTTGTCAATGAGCGTGGAGCACGGAATGTCGTCTCTGTAAGCGAGAACGCAGGGCCGCGAGGCGACAGATGTGATCCTTGACGTGCGCGCAGCAAGATTCGCTCAGACGCGCGCGCGCAGGCAGGGGAACACACCTCGGCTCTGGACTAGCCACAGACATTGGTCAATGAATAAATTGAAGATTCCGCAGCCTTATGGGAATTTGTCATCGGCCGATGATCTCCCAAGCCCCATGAGCGCTCACCAGCCGGGAGTTGCCTGTGAATGAGGAGAGTCCTGTGAATTGTCCATCCTGCCGCCCGCCACCGGCCGCGTACAAGACGGACAAGACGCCCTCGGCCCGCCTCCTCTGATCCGGGATGCCAGTTGCGGCGTCCAGCCGCCCCTCCTCCTTCGACATGCTCGCTGCCTACGCCGTGGCGCACGCGGACGCTCTCGACCGCACCGCCGAGGAGAGAGGTGCGCCGTGGTGCCCACGCCTATCCGCTACCTCCTTCCCACCCGTACCTCCTTCCCGCCCACTGGTCTGAGCTACGAGAGCACGCCGTTCTCACACTCCCTCCCTGTATCTCTCCCAATCTCACTCTCACTCTCATCGAAGCTCACACTTACACACACTCTCCTTCGCAGAGCGAGAGACGCGCGAGGAGCTCGGGAAGCTCTGGCGTCGTCGTGAGCTCGCTGAGTCGCAGTGTCAGCCCTCGCTGGTCGACATCCCGCGCTTCTTCATGCAGAAGACGCCCGCCAGCGGGGTGAGCTCGGCCGGCCGGCCGGCAGCGGCTGCTGCGGCGGCGGGCGGCGCCTCGAGCCAGTCGATGCTGCAGGCAGAGCTCGGCAAGCTTGCACGGCTGCGGCTGCGCGAGCACATGGCGTCGCTCACGCTCTCGCGCGAGGAGCTCGAGCTGCTATGGAGGCTGCTCAAGCGCCACGCGTCGCCGCCGCTCACGTCGGACGAGCGCATCAACTACGACGACTTTTGCCAGGTGTCCGAGGCGATGCCAGCGCGCTGCTCGCGCTCGTTTTTCTGCGCGTCGCACTTTGCCAAATTCTTCCCAGACAGTCACGGGCGCATCTCGCTGCTCGACTTTTTCCAGTGGGCGCGGCGCAAGAATGCGTTGATGGAGACGCGCATCGAGCTCTCGAGCTTCGACGCCGACGCCGACGGCACCCTCACAGAGAAGGAGTTGGAGCAGTGGATTGAGGCACTCATCCCAAATCTGCCCGCTCTCGAGGGCATCGTGGGCGAGTTCGTCGACTTTTACCGCGTGACGGCCGTGCGCAAGTTCCTCTTCTTTCTCGACCCGCGCCGGCGCACGCGCGTGCCCATTAAAGAGCTCCTCGCCTCGCCCGTGACGCATGAGCTGCTCGAGCTCAAGCGTCTGGACATCACGTCCGACGAGCTGCGCCACAATTGGTTCAGCCTCGCGTACGCGGAGATGCTGTACGCGGACTATCTCGAGCTCGACGAGGATCAGAACGGGATGCTCTCGGCGCAGGAGCTCTCGCGCTATCGTGGCGGCGGCCTGACCAGTGTCTTCATAGAACGCATCTTTCAGGAATGTCAGACGTACCGCAACCCGCAAACGCGACAGAGCGAGATCGACTACAAGTCGTACCTCGACTTCGTACTCGCGACGACGTACAAGGGGACCCCCGAGTCGCTCTCCTACTTCTTGCGGCTGCTCGACATCCAAAAGGTGGGCGGCCTCACAGCCCTCGACGTCAAGATCTTCTTCCGCGCGGTCGTCCACAAGTTCGCCGAGTTTGGCGACGAGGCCAATTGCGAGGTCGACGACGTGAAGGACGAGATCTTCGACATGGTCAAGCCGCGCGACCCGATGTTCATCACGCTGAGCGACCTCATCGCGTGCAAGGTGGGCGACACCGTGGTCGGCATGCTCACCGACATGAACGCCTTTGCCGCCTACGACAGGCGCGAGCAGAACCTCGACCACAGCGGCGGCGCTGGCACCGAGGAGTCATAGGGCCACTTACTTAGGGCCGCGCCCACGGGCTCGCCGGTGCTCTTTGAGGATGGAGGTGAACTCTCTGATCTCTGTAGCAAACGCACGGGTGGTGTATTAAATTGTCCGCGCGGTCGGTAATCGTGGGGCGCGCGGGGGCGGAGTGCGGCGACGCCGCCCTCCGCCGCCCGAGCGCGTCCTCGGTCCGGTCCAGGATGTACAGCAGCGGTACACCCTGAATGAAGCATGACGTGAGAATTGTGTCACCAGTGACATATGTATATATGAACCAAAAGATACAACGCGCCGCCGGCGGGCGGACCCGCGGACCCGACCGGGGACCTCGCCGGTACCGTGTACCGACCGCGGACCGGACGACCACGACGGCGGGCCGCCCGCCCAGAGGGGCTCCGTCCTCAAGCGCCTTCGGCGTAGCGCACGAGCTCGAACTCGTGGATGCGGCGCACCTGAGGGTCGGCGACGAGTACCGAACCCTCATCGGCCCGCACGTGGATGCCGTGCAGGCTCCCCATGCCCGGCGGCGCCACGACCTGCTGTGGCACGCCGTTGGGTAGCAGTACCTGGACACGCCGCTTCTCAGCGACGATGATGTAGCCGCGCGCGGCGGCAACTGCCGAGGGTAGGTGGAAGCAGCCGGGCGCGACACCATGCCGCCCGAGGGTGCGAACGAAGTTGCCGTCGATGCGGTTGAAGACCGTGAGACGATGGTTCGACGTGTCAGCGACAAAGAGAAGCTCGCCGCCGTCGCCCATGAAGCACAAGCCTCCTGGGTCACAGAGCTCTCCACCGGCCGATCCTCGACGACCAAGGGTTGTGACCGGTCGGAGCGAGTGGCCGACGGGTCGCGAGTGGCCGAGCCGAGAGACCTCATACCCCACGATGCAGTGGGCACCACGGTCACTCACCCACAGCTGTTGACCGTCCGGCGTGAGAGCGAGGCCCTCTGGCCGGCGCGCGCCTTCGGGCGGCCCTCCAACGGCCGCGCCGCCAGCTCCACCCGCCGCGCCACCGCCCATGCCGTCGCCCACGCCGCCGCCGCCCACGCCCCCCATGCCGCCGCCGCCGGCCGGTTCGGGCTCTGTGTTCATCAGCACTGCAAAGCCTTCGAAACCCTTCTCAAGTGTATGAGGCCGTCGAATCCAATCGATGGGCAGGCGCCGCTTCTGCAGGCGTCGCAGCTGGGCGTCGGCCACGTACACGTGCTCACCGTCCGTGGCCATGCCGCGAGGCTCCGAGAAATCGGAAGGTCCGATGCCTCGCGTGCCGAGCTGCCCGAGGATCTCGCCAGAGCTCGTGAGGAGGCGCAAGCAGGAGGTGGCAGACTCGGCCACGAGAAGAGGACCGCCAGCTCCTCCAAGAGCGATTACGTGGGTGGGATGCGCAAGGGCATCCGATCCGAGCGTGTGTCGGAAGCGCAGCGCCTCGAGCTCGCGCCGCTTGGCACGGGCCTCCGTAGCCCAGAGAGTGCATACCGAGGCGGCGGGTAAGAAAGCTGCGAGTTGCATGTGCTCGAAGAGTGTCGAGATGACATCTGGGGAGAGGAGGGAGACGTCGAGCAGCGAGGCGTCCATAGGCACGGCCGCTGATCCCGACGCCGAGCACGTCATGGTCGCCGCCACGCTGCCCTCCACGCTGCCCTCCACGCTGCCCTCCAAGACCGCCGGTGGCGCGGGCGTCGGCTTCAGCAGCGGGGCGTCCGAGGCCGGGGCCATCTCGTTCAAGGGAGCCGCGAGCTCAAAATAGTGGAGACGCCCGCCCCTTGCGTCGGTCACGTACGCACGTGCCTTGCCCACACAGATGCCGTTCAAGCAAGTGTCGCCGCCGCTGCCGTGGTCGCCGCCGCCGCCCACACCGCCGAGAGCCGCGGGGCAGATCTCCGCGGGGCAGATCACTCGGAGACAAGCGCAGGTGACCCCACAGAGGACTTGGATGCGCCGGCGCTCAACGACATGGAGCTGGCCGTCGTGCACGGCCACGCCCGTCGGCTCCTCGAACTGGCCCGCGCCGCTGCCGTAGCTGCCAATGGAGCGCGTGAACAGCCCGGCCGGCGTGAAGCACGTGAGACGATGGTTTTGAGAATCGGTGACCACGAGCTCCGTCGTACCGTTGCCAGCCTCGCCGAGGGCGGCGATGCCATGTGGGAAGCGTAGCTCGCCTGGGCCGGAGCCTTCGCGGCCGATGGGCTCGCCCATCGGCTCGAGCAAATGCGGTTGGTACCGGACGATGCGATGATTGTGGCTATCGACCACGAACAGCGTGCCCTCGGCGAGCACCATGCCCTGCGGTGACGTGAGCTCTGCACGACCGCTGCCTATGGCGCCCGCGACGCCTGCAGCCGAAAAGTCGTGCAGCCTCAGCCGATGAATCTGATGCGTGCCGGCATCGGCCACATAGAGCATTTCGTTGCTGCAGGCGAGGCCCGTTGGGCACTCAAAAGCTACTGCGATGTCGGGCTGTTTAGCCTTGTTGGCATCCTTTGTGAAGACCACCAGCGACGCCTTGCCCTCATCGGACACGCAGACTTTGCCAGAGGGCAGGACCACCGCGTGTGTGGGGCGCGACCGCGCTAGACTCGCCATTGGCTGTGAACGCCTTCATATGGCTGTGAACGCCAGTCATATGAACCCCTGATGCCGGAACGCACGCGTCGCCACTCAAACCCCCGCACACCACTCTACACCCGCTCCCGTGCCGCGAGGCCTCGCCTGGCTTAGGTCAGAAAGGCCCGCGATGTTCGTCAAACTCTGTGTGGCTCCTGCCCGCCATGGTGAGGACGATCCTCGCTGCTCCCTCGCCTCAAGACCCTCGCTTGGGCCGTTGGGGGCGCCTTACTTGCCATGTTCACCGTCACCACCACTGCTCATGTCCGCACGCACGGCTTGCGATGTCCCCGTGGTAGGATAGTGGTAGCACACCTGTGGTTCTAGGACAAATATAAGCCGCAGAGGGTGCGGACAGCGGGAAAGGGGGGTTCGCTACTACGCACCTGCTCAACTGAGCTGTCGAACGGCTCACTAGTGTACAGTACTCAGGGCAGTCCGGTACCTGGTAGTGATCAACGCCCCGGGGGTATCCGGGGGGGGGGAAGTAGGGTAGAAGTAGGGGGGAAGCGCGATCAAGGAAGCGGCCCCAGATCGATGTGCACTTGTTTATGGGCCGGTCTCCACGAACGCCGTCCCACCGCCGCCTCCGCCCGCTGCCCGGGCCCCGCCGGGTGTGAGCGTGATGTGACTGCCATGTTCGCCCCTGTATCCCCGGGCTCGAGGGCAGTCCATAGGCAGTCCTCGACCCCCCGCCGCCCCCCCGCCGCTCGGATGTTCCCCCCGCCGCTCGGATCCCGCCCCATCTGGCTGGCTGTCCAGTATCCACCTCGCTGGTCCCGTGGTCCGTATTCCAAGGCTCGGACTGAAACACGGATGAGGAGGTTGAAGGTCAGCAGCTCCCTAGAGCCCTATAGAGCCCCTGATATTTGCTGATTCTCTGCTCCCCCTATCACGCCGGGGAGCCGTTAAGAGTATGATACGATAAAGCCGTGAGGTGAGCGAGCAGCGGGGGATGCGAATGCGGTTAGGCGGACCACCCCTCGCCCCTAGTAAGCGGAGTCACCGACGCGATCGTCTCCGGGATGAACCGGCGCGGTCTTGGGCCGCTGCATCCGACGGAAGTTCCACGCGCTCCCGCGCTCCGAGGGCTCGAGCCGGCACACCCGACACCGCTCCCGCCCGCCGCCGCCCGGCCGGCGCGCCGCACGCCTGTGTGACCTGAGTTTCACTGTGCATTAAGTCGCGGTACGGGAATACACCCGTTGCACGCCACAACTACGGTCTCGCGAGTGGCGGGGGGATGCGCAGTATCTACATCGCGTACCAAAAACAAATGTACATCAAGGATTGATCGCCCCGAAACGCGAAGGATCTACACCACCGTGCGACGGACATGGCGGTTCGGCGTTACAATCTCGCAAGGGCGAGGGTCTGGTTCACGTCGCAAGCGCCCCCCGAGTCCGGAACGCCGTCCAAGAGATCCAGGACGGTCGCAGCCGTCGAGAGGATGCCAAAGGCGGCGCCCGCACCAGCGAGGAGCAAACAGCTCGCGCGGCCACATCGCGAGCGCAAGAGCACGGTGCGATGGCGCAGACGCCAAGCGATGAGCGCGGGCATGACGAAGCAAAGGTACACGTTGGCCGTGCCGCCCAGCACGCCGAAGACGACGGAGATGTCGGGGAGCACGAGGGCAAGGGCGAGCGAAGGCGCCGCCATGAAGAACGTCAGCCCGACATGCCGCAGCTGCTTGTGCCGTCGGCCGCACTGGCTGAAGAACGCGAGGTCGAGGGTGTCGCGGCCTGGATAGAGGTTGACAGGATACGCCATCAGGAGCTGGAGCGCGATCGCCAAGGCGGCACTGGTCATGATGCTGGGCATGTGGGCGCTGTACGACGTGAGGCTGGGCGTGTGCAGGCAGTAGTTGTTGAGCAGGTCGCCCTGGGACGAGTGGGGAAAGTTGGCGTACCCGACGAAGCCGATCGCGATGTAGCACAGGGCGCAGATAGCCATGGCGCGGGACGATACGGCAGTCATCACCCTCGTCTTGTATGGTGTTCTCAGCTCCGAGTAAATCGAGGGCACGTTCATCTGGCCGTCGAACGAGAAGATGATGAGCGAGATGGACGAGGCGGTACCCGTCGAGTAATGGCCGAATTCGATGAGCCGCACCTCCCCGATCGTCTTGCTCGGCATGATGCTGGCATCGATGCCGAAATGGACCCCCATCGCTATCGCAAGGTAAATGAGAGCGAGCACTGCGAAGAGCGAGGTGAAGCGCAGCTGCGAGACGTCTTTGACGAGGGAGAGGGGCAGCATGATCACGACCCAGAAGGCGCTCAGGCACAAGTCCCGTGTCAGCCACGGCATCGAGTGTGTCGCGGCGAACACATCGATGAAGGGCTGAAGAATGTCGCCCAGGGCGATCGTGTACGCGACAGCTGAGCCGAACGAGATGACGAACACTGAAGCGCCAATGGCTCGGCGATTCCACCGGCCGAACGCGACCTCGGCGAGGTCCTCAAACGACGCGACGCCAGTCGCCTCGAGGCAATCGGCCAGTAACATGTTGGCCAAGTGGCTGGCCATGGCGGTCAGGATGCAGAACGTGACCGCCAGCACCAACCCCATCTGCTGGAAGGCATGGGGCAGCGCCAGGGAACCGGCACCAAGCGTCGCGGTGGACAAATTGAATACCGCACCCCATAACAACCCGAATCCATGACGAGGGCCAGCACATTCGTCCCAGCATCGGAAAAACTTGCCGAGGTGCGAGCGAGGCTTGGAGTCACTCAGAAGCGGGTCCCGGTTAGGCGTGGTCGGCAGCGGCGCCATAAAAGCACAGAGGTTGCGTTGTGGACGGATGCGAAAGTTCCTTTCTACAGTAAGAGTTTCCTCGACGCGGCGTCCCCCCCATCTGAAAATGTGGCATCCTCCCCACTGAAAACCACACCAGACACCACACTCTCACACACAGGGCCCCTGAAATTCACACGAAAGCAAGACGTTTCGACCTTGCAGATGAGACACATGTCTGGATCAATACATGTATGCAAGCTGCATGAAGCTGTCGATGTAAAGCAGTTTACAGGTTAGGCTCCGCCGTCGGTGTTCAAAGACACCGGGGGGAGCCGGGAAACATTCTTGTTAATGGCTGGAAACATCGCCATCGGGGGGAGCCGGGACACACAGAAACACAGACGGTTCAGGGTCGCGGGGTTCACACACAGAGTATGATTGGTATCGCGTCGGGTGAGTATTGTGTATTCGTATTTGATTTTCAGGGAAGAGGGATCCGAGGGAATGCAACGCGAACACCCCGCCCCCTACCGCCCCCCGCGGGAGTTAGAGCCGGTGCCGCATGCGGCACGTGCCGGCGCGGGAGAGCCGCCAGTCAGAGCCGGTGCCTGCACGTGCGGAGGACGTCCGTGCGGAGAGCCGCTGGCGAGCTGGCCCCGCCGCTCTGCCTCGGGCCCCCGCGCCCCGAACCCGCCCGCGCCCGCCCGCGCCCCCCTGGCCCCTGCGGTCCCGAGGAAATCGACGATTCGGCGGAATTCCTTGCACGCAGACGCACACCTTGGGCATCGCGTATTGAATTGATCACACATTTCTAAGGACATATATGAAAACAGTTCCTCCATGTACACTTCTCATTCCACGCTGGACAACATGCACTGATCACAATCACACGTATAACTGCGCCAGCCGCATGCCAAACCTACTAGCACGCGGGACTCGCCCGACACAGTCAGACATACAGCTTACTGTACGTGCGCAGTGCGACCTCACGTCTGATGCCACCTCCCGACCATCCATCACCCCCTTGATGAGTTCGCATGAAACTCGGTACGCTACGCCACCGCCCATGCATGCGCGCGGACGCGAGCGGTGGCGACGAGCACCTGGCTCGATCACGTGCATGCACAGCGCTACCCCCCTCGATCGCATGGCGCTTACCAGCGGGCGTCGCCGCCGAGGACAACATCACCACCGAGGATGGCGCCCGAGCCCATCTCCTGGTTGATCGAGCCGGGCACGACGCCCGCGGTCATCGGGAACTCGACAGGCGCGGTGTTGACGATGCGGACGACGTTGCCCGCACCCGGCGTCTCGAGCACGCAGAAGAAGGGCCGGTCGAGGCCGTCCTCGGTGTAGAGCTCGATGACCTGCTTGTTGTTGTTCG
>ENA-UOXK01000477-UOXK01000477.1-mixed-culture-metagenome-genome-assembly--contig:-NODE-477-length-30531-cov-32.500361_pt1 | contig 30531 bp, 17 predicted proteins | sample MGYA00238160_ERZ761638 | MGnify/ENA primary metagenome ERZ761638 (study PRJEB28912, sample SAMN08777098) | mixed culture metagenome | isolation source: Freshwater growth medium | place: USA...
GCCACTGATGGCCACTGATGGCCACTGATGGCCACTGATGGCCACTGATGGCCTCACGCAGGCGGGCTACGTGGGCGAGGACGTCGAGTCAGTGCTACACAAGCTGTACGAGAACTCGGGGCGGAATCTGGAGGCGACGCAGGTGGGTATCGTGTACATTGACGAGATCGACAAGCTCGCGCGCAAGATGGATGCCATCGCGATGACGCGGGACGTGTCCGGCGAGGGCGTGCAGCAAGCGCTGCTCAAGATGCTCGAGGGGACGGTGGTGAACGTGCCAGAGCGCGGCGGGCGCAAGAACCCGCGCGCCGAGCACGTGGCGATCGATACGACCAACATCCTCTTCATCTGCGGCGGCGCCTTCACCGGCCTGCAGCGCATCGTAGCCGACCGCAAGAAGGACACGGCCATCGGCTTCGACGCGCCCCTCACATCCGATAGCGCGCGCGCAGCGGCCAAGGCCAAGGCGCAGGACTCGCAGCTCGGGTCGTCGGCGCTGCAAGTGAGCGACTTGATCAGCTACGGCTTCCTGCCCGAGTTCGTTGGCCGTTTCCCAGTGCTCGCCAAGCTGCGCGCGCTCACCAGAGAGCAGATGGTCCACGTGATGACCGTGCCTCGCAATGCCCTCCTCAAGCAGTACTGTGCGCTCTTCGAGGCTGATGGGGTGGAGCTGCATTTCACGACGGCGGCAGTGCACGCAGTGGCGGCCAAGGCTGACGAGCAAAAGACGGGCGCGCGCGGCCTGCGCTCGATAGTCGAGGTCGCCCTCAATGACGCCATGTACCATCTGCCCACTTGGAGGGCGCAGGGGGTGAGCCACGTCCTCGTCACCGAGGAGACTATCCTGCAGGGCAAGCTGCCTCGGCTCTTCCCTGACCCCGTGGCGCACGCAGAGGGGCGGGACTGTGGTGTCCAGTCGTGCGGCACGTGCGCCGACAAGACTGAGGACGACGAGCCCGTCGCGGCTGTCGCCTGATTCCGGGCTCGTCGATGCACGTAAGCTACCCCGCTCCCGCCAACGCCCTGGGGGCAAGGGGCCGAGGCGGCGTGCCCGTGGCGAAGTGTGGGGCGACTCGCCCCACTGGATGGTGCGGCCTCGCCCACCGCGCAGTGTACCATTTCGTCTGTGCGTGAGTGCGTGTCGTGGCGGCTGTCCACGCGGGTTTATGTTGGAGGAGGTGCCACAAACAAATTGTGCGGTCACTCAACGACGAAACATGGAGAGACAGGACGACCGCGGACGAATCCCGGGCGGAACTTCCGTCGTGCACGCTCGCGGCGTGGACGATGGGCGGCGAAGCTGGGCCGAGCGGTGGCCCGCTAAATGCAATCAAGCAGACTCTGCTGGGGGCCGAGCACAGTGGCGAGCTTGTGCCGGACGACGTGCACGACGCGCTGCAGCTCCAGGGATTGCACGCGCTCAGTCTCGGGCGCATCGTCGACATCGAGCCGACGTTTAGCGCCATGGCGCAGCGCCGGCTGCGTCGGCAGCTGGGCGGCCGGCGCAAAACCCCCATGCCAAACCTCTTCCGCGCGATGTGGATCATCGCCTACATGAGCATCGGCGTGGGGTTTGTGGGGCTGCAGGGCGGCTTCGCAGACCTCGAGCTGCGCGTGTCCATCTTTAAGTCGACGCCGACGTTTGTATACTTCGTGCTCATCCTCGCCGTGGTGTGGATCGCGATGCGCACCTACGCCGTCGTGCGCTGGTGCTTGGCGTGGCTGCTGTGCGGCACCGGACTCGCCCTCATCATTGGCGATCAGCCAACCCCTACCGGTCTGACCCCGTGGCTGAGCGAGTGGCTGCCGTTCGCGACGCTGTTCGCCGACTTTGGGCAGGATTTCTTCCAGCTGGTGATCGCCTCCGTCACGATCAGCCTGGTCCTCCTCACCATCCTCATCTTCTTCGGCGTCTATCACATCTACCCACGCCTCATCAGCTGCCTCGGCCGGTGCCGCGGCGTGAGCAAACTCTGGTCGATCACGCGGGTCAACCGGCATTCGCAGCGAACGGCGGCGGACGGAGTGGTGACCGAGCGCCTCGAGTTCACGTACGCGCCGCTGCGGGTGTGCTCTTTTCTGCCGTGGCCCGACTGCTGCCGCAAGTACCGCCACTTTTCGTACGAGGGCGAGCTCGGCTACGACGACCGCGGCTTGCTGGTGCCGCACGGCTGGGGCACGTGGACCGATACCGCCAAGTACGGGGAGCGGCTGAGCGGTTACTGGCAGCACGGGCTGCCCGTCGGCCCCTTCCGCTCGTTGGAGCTCCGCACGGGCTGCGCGTTCACCACCCTACGTGTCGCCGTTGGCTCTATGGCGGCGTCGGCGTGGAACACAAAGACATGGGTGCCCCAAGTTGCGGAGCGACTCCGATGGGGGGTGGTCAGTGTCGAGGTCTCTGTGGCGGGCCATTGGATCAAGGGGCTGCCCTGCGCCACGCTGCACGCCCCGTTCGAAGAGCGCGACGCCAACTGGGCTGTCCGGCAGCTCATGCACATTGGCGACTGCGCCGATACCGCGTGCCTCGCGAACGGGGTGACCTCGGGGGTGACCTCGGGGGTGGCCTCGGGGGCGGCCTCGGCGGCGGCGGCGGCGGCCGGGAGCACGAGCGGGCATGCCGGGTGCGAGCGCGGCCTGCAGTCAGTGGTGGTGAGCCTGGCAGCGGCGCCGCACCAATTGCATGTCGCTGGCCATCGCGCCGCCTCGGTCGAGCTCGCGGCCAGTGCGACGATCTCGATCGTACCGGTAGAGGAGGGTTCAGGAGGGACGCCCTGCCTGCGTGTCGAGGGGGGCTGGCGGCGCGGCGGCGCGGCGCAGGAGGCTCTGATCTGGATTCCCGGATTCAACGCGAGCTCGGACGTGATCGCGTCCGCCGTGGCCCAACTGCTTGCCTTGGGTGCCTTCCCCGCGCACATCAAGCCGCTCATCTTCGCGTGGCCCAACGGTGTCGGCCTCACGTACCCATTGGCGGAGGAGCTCGCCCGGTCGGCCTGCATGCGCGCGCACGTGTGCGAGTTCTTTCGGAGTGTGCTCGAGGACGCGGGCATCGACCAGATCCACGTGCTCGTGCACTCGATGGGCTCGCAGCTCTTCTTCAATGCTCTGCCCGACCTTGTCAACCTCTTCGCGTCGCGCAATGCCAAGCTGGCGTCCTGCATCCTGCTCAACGCGGATTCGCCTCTTGAGACGTTCGTGGACACGAGCTATCCGCTGCTCGCGAGCATCTGCCAGCACATCACCGTGTACGCCGACACGCATGACATGGCGCTCTTCTACAGCAAGTTCATCAGCCACCTCTCGGCGTGCCTGCCCTTCGTGCCCGACATTGCGACGCGCAATCCGCTTGGGAGGTAGGTTACCCGTGATGACCCCCCTCGTTAGGTCCCTTCCCCTCCCCGATGGCCCCCTCATTGCCCCTGATGGCCTCCCTCATCAGGTACCCGTACCGAATGTTCCGTGAGCGCCAGGAGCGCGAGACGGCGTCAGCCCGGGCTCTCGATGAGTGGAAGCAGCTGCGCATCGAGCTGCCCGTCGAGTACCTCGCCCTCGACGTCGTCGACACCTCGACGCTCGATTCGAATGTGCACGAGCTGCGCCATAGCTACTTCAATCTCAACGCCTTCATCGTGGATGACCTCGCGGAGATCGTAACCACGCGCCGGCGAGCTTGCATGCGCCGCCGACTGACGGCCACCTCGGGCAACGTGTGGGTCTTCCTAGCGGCCCCAGGCCACATCGATGCGGTCTGAGCGCGCCAAGCACAAGCGCGTCCGAGAACTCGGTGTGTAGAGAAGCAGGGGACCAAAGTAGTGTAGAGAACCATACCGTCTGGGCATGTGGGAGATGGCATCTCCCACGCAGCTCCCACGCAGCTCCCACGCAGCTCCCACGCCGGCTCTCTCGCGGGTGGGTCCCCGCCCGCGGGGGGGTCTGGCGAGACATTGCCGCAGTGTGCACACCTCTGGGACCGTAGTGCTAGTGCCGCGCCCTCGCGGACGTTAACACCGCTCGTCCATTGGAGACGCTGTACTCGTGCGACGTATATCGTAGTATGATCGTTCCGGTGCCGCGCACCGTCGACTCCGCTGTGTCGGCGCGAGGCGCCGGGCGCGGCGCGAGGTCTGAGCGCTCTGGAGTGGCGTAGACGACGGACCACGCGTCTCCGGACCGCCCCCGTTCGTCGTCGCGGTCAAGCCCGCGTAACGGCGACCGTCCGGCTAACGCTAAGGCGAATTCGGAAAGACGACGGATAAATTATTATAGCGGATACCCTGAGAGATAGCCACCCGCCGGACGTGTTCCGTCCGCCCCATACGCGACGACAGAATGGACCGGCATCGTTTCGTCCGCAGACCCACACGGCATCCGGGAGGACCGGCACCGTCTGGGCATCGATCGTCTCGCTGGACCGACTAGGACCGACTAGGACCGCCGCATGCTCGACGCATGCATGAGCGTGTCTGTGCGTGATACCTGGTGCGGCCCCGCGCGTACCCACACGACTCCGCGCCCGCTGCATCACACCCCACGCACACGGCATGGTGTCGTGCCGCGTGCGCCGTGCCCGATGCCATCCCGTGCACCGCCCAGCGCCCACCTCAGCGCCCAGCGCCCACCTCAGCGCCCACCCATGCTGCTGCGTGCATGCGACGGTCCCAACGGGCCATAAACGGGCCATCGAGCACCATCTCAAGCCGTCGGCGGCGCCACACCGTACACGTGGATGATGGCTGCCATCGCGACCGTCGAAAGAGCGAGCGCGGTGAGTGGCCCGTACCAGCCGAGACCGACGGGGACGGAGCAGAGCCCAAGCCCAAGGGAGGCCGCAAGAAGCGAGTACGGCGTCATGGTCGCTACGTGGGCCTGCAGGTCGCACCTGATGGGGGAGGCACTCAGGGGTCATCCGTGGTCATCAGAGGGCCAACAGCCTGCAGGTCGCACCTGATGGGGGAGGCCACCAGAGGCTACCAGAGGCCACCAGAGGTTATCAGAGGTTATCGGAGGCCACCAGAGCCATCGGAGGCGATCAGAGGCATTCGGAGGCACTCAGCGGGCACTCTTAGAGGCAAGGTGTGAACGCGCGTGGCAGGTGTGAACGCGCGGCAGGTGTGAACGCGTGGCGGGTCGTACTTGGTCGCTAGGACGGTGAGGATGCTCGTATCCGAGATCGGCGAGCATAGGTTGCCGAATGTGGCGCCGCCGAGCACGGACGCTATGCAGTGGCGCAGGAATGCGGGATCGTCGCCGCCGAGCTGCGTCGCTAACGGCCCCACGAGAGGAAGGATGATCCCCATCGTCCCAAAAGAGGAGCCGCATGCGTACGAGATGAGGTGGGCGAGGACGCAGATCAAAGCGGGTAGTGACCATCTGGGAATGGACGATTGGAGTGCGCCCGCGATGAACTCGGCCGCCTTGGCCTCTTTGAGTACGTCACCGAGTCCCCACGCGAGAAGCAGCACGATCGTAGGCGCGAGGACGTCCTTCATCCCTTCGATCCACGCGTCCATCGCCTCCGTCAAGGTGAGCACGCCCTGGGTGAGTACCAAGGCCATCGACACGAGCCACCCGACGGTGCTAGCCCAGATGAGCGCCGCGATCGAGTCGCTCTCGCCCAGGATCGCGACGAGCGTCAGCGGCGCCGCGCCGGCCGCGCCGGCCGCCTTGGCTCGGAGCTTTACCGCGCCGTCGAGCAGCATCCCTCCAAACGTGGCGACGGCGATCGTGCCAAACGGCAAGAGAGCGTTGATGGCCCTGTGGGGAACTCCCGCCTTTGGCGAGAGCGGGCCGGAGCCGAGCGTGTCGTCCGGCGTGGGCGCCGTCTTGAGCGCCCCCTGATACGAGAGGCCCTCGCCCGCCTGCCCAGCGCCGAGGAGGCCATCGGAGGGAGCGTCGGCAGCCTCGAGCGAGTCGTTCGGACGGCCCACCACTGACGTTGAGGGCTTGATGCTCGCGCGGGGCAGGGGGTACGTGGCCATGGGGCCGAGGTCCTTGCGCATCACGAGCAGCAGTGGGATCATGATGAACATGAGGCACGGGAAGAAGCGATAGGGCAATGTGCCCATCGTCTGCAGAAAGGGGTCGGCGGACGACCCAATCTGCTTGTACACCCCCGCCACGTAGCCGAGCTGGAGCCCGATCCACGAGGAGATGGGCGACATCGAGGCGAGTACCACGCCCATCGTGTGCACGATCATCGCAAGGCGCTCGGGAGCGACGCCAACGGTTTGGAGTACCGGGCGGAGTGAGCTGCCCACGATGAGCACTGAAGAGTAGTCATCGAAGAAGATCATGCAGCAGAGCGCCCACGCGGAGCAGAGGCCGCGCATCGCCGAGGTCATGTAGACCGACAGCAGCCGCGCGAGCCCCAGCCCGCCACCCGCACGTTGCACGATCCCAATCGTGCCGCCGAGCAGCAGCGTGAACAGGAGCACACCAGCGTGCTCGGCATCCGCGAGGGCTCGTACCATGTACCGGTCGAAGACGCGCAGCAGCGAGAGCGCGGGCTTGCCGCGATGAATGACCATGCCGCCCGTCCACACGCCAAGTATCAGCGCGACAATCACCTGCTTAAGCGCCACCGACGCGCCTAGCGCCACAATCGGAGGCAGGACTGACAGCCAGCTCGCCTCTACCACCGCAGAGCCGCCCCGTAGGCGATAGAGTGCGAGAGCGGCCGAAGCCAATGCAGGTCGGCCTCCATTTGCCGCAGGCGCAGCGTGTCGGGTGGCAAAGGTGAGCGAGGCGAGGACCAGCGGCGCAAACGCCATTGTGCCCCGTGTCGCGCCTTCCTCCGGAACGTCGCGTGAACGAGCGAAAGAGCTCAATCCGATCTCAAACATCGACCGAAATCATGTTTGATCTTGTGGGACATAAATGGGTAGACTTGCAGTGTCGGGCGGGTCTCTCTGTAACGCAAGGCTACCCGAACACAGCTCCCTGTGAGGTTTGTTTCGCTAGCTGATTAACTGATTGTAGACGCGCGAGCGGTTTTGGTCAAGTCCACGAGGGTGGTGTCACAGTGGAGATATGCGCTCCGATTCGTGCTGCATCGACGCCACAGCGCGCCGGTGCACGACACAGTGCCTGCACGACGCGTCGGCCAGCCACATCGTACCCACGCCGCACGCGTCGCGTCGTTCTGAGCATCTTGTGGGCGGCACTCCCTGCCTTCTTTCTCGAGCCATCGGTGCGAGAAGGCGAGGCGCGAGGCCACCTTGGTTCGCATGTGCATGACGAGGGTCGAGCTCTTGAGCGCGAGGCCCCATCCATCGGAATAGACTGGCGACGCCCGGCCGTTGCCGTAGCCAGTCTCGACGAGTGCCAAGCCTGGATGCGCCTGGATGGCTGCGCTCAGCGCGAGGCCGGTGAAGACGTCCTCGTACGGGAGCGCGCGCTCGCGACGGAGCTCATCCGCGGCGGACGCGAGGGTCGCATTCCACAGCTCACGCAGCCACGCGCTCGCAAGCAACTCGGCGACCAGCGAGCGAGAGACCATGTACAGGGGCCCGCGAGCAAATGGGAACGGTCCCCACACTCCACCCTGCGTCTCGTGCACCGCGTGCATCTCGCACCGACGGCCAGGGCCGTCCTGCTGATGGTGGATCGGCCGGTGAGACGGCGCATGCCAGCTGTACTGTTCCATGGCGCCCCAAAGCAAGCGTGGCTCGGCGCCCGACGTGGCCGCACGCACGCTCGCTTCGCTTGCGCGAGCGTGCGCAGCAATACCTTTCAAGTTGAGGTACACGTCGTCATCGCCCTTGCCAATCAGGCTCACTCGCGGCCAGTGCTCTAGTGCACAGCGCCACCAGAGGAGCAGCGCCGCTAGTGGGCCTCGCTTGCGGCCAAGGAATGGCGAGGCTGGGACGAGCGCCACGTCGCCGTGCCGCGCCTCTTCTGCAAGCGCACGCGTGTCATTCATGTAGTCGCCGGCCCGAAGCACAAAACGGACGAGAACGCCAACATGGCGAGCATCCTCTTTGGCCGCGGGCGACAGCCATGAGCGCCGGATTGCGTCTCTGAAGGCTGGCTTCGGCACGTGTGAGAGGAGGCCTATTGTCACGGTGACGTTGTTGGTGTGGGCTCTCATCGCGGCACCACTCGGGAGGAGGCATGCTGCTTGCTTCTTTCGATCTTTCTTAACGCCTTCACGCATAATGCATCCGAATCCGCGTGCGTATGCGTGGAGCCTGCGTTGCAGGATTCAGGGGCAGACATGCAGTGCCGATTCGGAAATTTGATGTCTTGATTTGGCAATTCTTTCAGGCGTCTAAACGGCTATGCAACGGCTTCACCATTCTGGAAACGGCGATTGTGCACTCACGAGCAACAATGCTTCTCGAGCTCTCCAGGCTTTGACGAATCGCAAAACGTAACGGCACGTGCGGAATCGTTCGAAGTGCGGAATTGTCATCGGAGCCAGATCGGCAATATGCTACGCTTCTTTGTGGTGCGTCACAAACTCGGGCACTGCCTCGGGCACGTTAACCACCGTGCTCTGCTGCGCCACAGGTCGATGATGACGAGTTTGCTTCCATGGTCGTCGAGTCCTTGATCTCCTCACAAGGGTGCCCTGTCGAGGTGTGCTCTAACGGGGCGGCCGCGCTTGCAACTTTGACACAGGCTCGATGTGAGCAAAATCCGTTTCACGTGGTGCGTGTGCGCCTCGCTGCCGATACCGTGGCCGGTGTGCAAATCTCGGAATCTCACGCACGCTCTTACCGTTCTCTCGTGCTCTCGTGCTCTTGTGCTCGCCCAGATGCTCCTTGATTGGGAACTCGGCGACATGACCGGATTAGAGGTCGTGGAGAAGCTGCGGGAAGGATATCCCTGGCTGCAGGACCTGCGCATCATTATGGTCTCAGGGAACACGCCCGACGAGCAGACGATGGCCACTCTCGGCGCCTTAGGGTACGCAAGCGCCTGCAAGCTGCGCCTGGGGCTCCCCACAGCAAATCCCAGGACTGAGCGTGTGCAGCTCGTGCCCTCCCTCCCTGATGACGCAGGGTCGACGACTACTGGGAAAAGCCCGTCTCTGCCAAGCAGCTCCAGGACTTGCTCCGCGAGTGTACAGCGGCGACGACAGGAGCAGCTTCGGATGCCACATCCGCTGCTAGCACTTCCTCCGCTGCTTCTGCCGCTGCCGCCGACGCTAAGCCTCCCAGCTGAACGGCGTCAGTGCACGATAAATTGTACCGCGCCAAAGGCGATCTCGTTCGGATCTCGTTCGGAGGTCCCATGCCATCACGCTCGTTACCTTTTCGCACCGGCCGCTTTTAGAAAGCTGCTACCCGAAGGCAGCGCTCGCCAACAGCAGCGCTCATCGACTATACTCTGAGTTACTCAGTCTGAGACACCGGTTCCGGTACCGTACATCCATCGTCTTCGTACTTCACCCTTTCTTTACACCGGTGTTTAGATGGTTGTGTAAGGTTGTGCGTATTCGTCATTGCTATTGGTAATTCCAAATTGAAATTCGATACCAAGCGAGGGCGCGGTCGGAACTTCGAACTCCCCCGCCCGTGGGTCACCTCCGGTGCGCGTAGGTTCACGTTCAGGAGCTAGGGCGCTCGAGCGGTTAAGAGCGGTACGTGTAACGTGAACCGTAATCGTGGATCGACGGGTCCGCATCATGCTCAGGTCATTGACATTGTGAGGAGGCTGAACTATCCCCGCCCCTGTACGACCCATGTGGTACATGTGTGTGGGCACGCATGTATTCCTCATCATCGCTACATCTATCATCTTCGCTTCTTCGGCCGACCGAACTGCACGACCGAACGGGCCACTCACACCTCACACCACGTTAACCACGGCCCAAGGCGGCGCACGTGTGAGCAAGTGCACTTACTTCCCCCCCCAAACCTACATGTAAAGACAGGGCCCGGAGGAACGCTTGCTTTTGCTTGTTTGCGGCGGGACTGCGACGAAATTACCGTACATGTACCGACGAAAGGTTTCGCAAGTTTTACGTCGTCGCGCTTACCGACCACATAAAGCACGCCGGTCGCGCGCGGTCGCAGCCTATTGGCGTTCGTGCCGATGCAGAGGCGGCATCCACAGTCGAGCGGATCCCAGGCGATGCCCAGCGCGCACGGGTTGCAATCGGGCTCTGACCATTTCATTGGCATCGCGCACATGCTACCGATCGGGCTGGGTTATGTCTTATGCTCCTCTCTGAGTGCGCGCCATGCATTGTGGCAGCGGATGCGCTCATCCTCCGCTCTGATGCCTCGCACGTGCATGTGTGCTGCGCTCGCAGTGATGGTTGTCAACAAGTGGGCACTTAATGTCTTTCCGTTCCCCGGGTCGCTCATGTGCCTGCAGTTTCTGTCGTCAGCCGGAGTCGTGCGGCTGCTGGCACTGTGCGGCCAGCTGGAGTGCGAGCCGCTGGCGTGGGCAAAGGCCCGCAGCTTCATGCTCGTGCCGTTCTTCTTCGGGATCGCGATCTTCACGAACATCAAGCTGCTGCAGGCCGCCTCGGTCGAAACGGCCATCGTCTTTCGGACGATCGTCCCCATCTTCACATCGGCTGCGGATTGGATCTGGATGGGCAGAGCGCTGCCTGAGCTGCGCTCTGCGTGTGGGCTCGCGATCGTGGTCGGCGGCTCGCTCGTGTACGCGGCGACCTCCAACGACGGCATCATCGTGCACACGTGGCTCTGGGCGTGGAGCTACGTCCTCGTCCTCTCATTCGAGATGGTCTACGTGCGCTGCCCGCACCCAGATTCGGATCTGCTGCGGCGCGCGCAGCATTTCACCGCGCCGCACATCGCCGCGCCGCTCATCGCCGCGCCGCACACCACCTCGCCACACACCACCTCGCCGCACACCACCTCGCCGCACACCACCGCGCCGCTCTCTCTTTGAATCACACTCATCGCGTGCTCGGAGCGTGCCGACGACCTACAGGTGAAGCACGTGCTCGGTTCGGTGCCCATGTCGACATGGACGCGTGTCTACTACAACAACGCGCTCGGCTTCCTCTTCATGCCACCTATGATGCTCTTCGGGGCCGAGTACTCGCGGCTCGGCGAGGCGTTCGAGGTGCTGCTGAGCACCCCGCATGCCGCGCACGCAGTCGGAGCCTCTTGCGCCATCGGGCTCGGTATCTCCTTCACGGGCTTCGGCTTCCGTAACCTCGTGACTGCCACGACCTTCACAGTGGTCGGAGTCATGAATAAGCTCCTCACTGTGCTGGCGTCCCTGGTCCTCTTCACACGCTCAGGAGCCACGTCACCTTGGGCGGTACTTTCGCTCCTCGCATGCATTGGTGGCGGCACCATGTATCGGCAGGCGCCGCTGCTCGCGCCGCCACCCACCCCGGAGGCCGCAGGCGAGGATCATGAGCCTGAGGAGAATGAGTCGCTGCTCACTTCATGCATGGGCGCGTCGAACATCCCCTCCAAGGCCCCCAACGGCGCGGCTGGATAGAGGACGGGCGACGGCGCGCGGCGCGCGCGGCGTGTTATCAATACGCGTGTTATACTCGACCCTGCGGTGGGAAGTGGGAATTGAAATGATATGATCGTTCTGAAAAGGGCTGGTGGAATGCAGTGGGCGCGGCGCGCCGCCCCCGCGCCCGCGCCCGGCCCCCGGCCGGCGGCGCGCCCCGCGCGGCCGCGCGAGTTCCTTCCGACCTCGCGGCGTGTCGCGGACCGGACCGCTCCGACCGCGACCCGCGACCGCCGGCGCTTGCCGCTTCGCCGGCGCGCGCCCGCGTCGAACAGTAACGTCTATAATAATTCTATACACGCATGCGGACGCGCGCGTGCGACTTGGCCCGCAGCGAGGCCAAGCGGTGAAGACCGCGAGACACTAAGCATCTCGGGGCCATACTCGGGGCCATCGGCCTCTCCTCACCCTCTCTCCTCTCCAGGGGTGGGGCATACCATATGGGGCACGTGGGACTCAGGCAACCATCATCCACGCCTCTCGAGAGCATGCACGTTGCCTTTCGTGCTCCGTCCGGTTCCTACATTTAAGTCCAGCATCCACGCATGCGGTCTGGCAATCCATTAGATTCTAGTCGATTCTACACCGACATTGTGCAGCTCCAGAGGGCGTGGGCCGCCAGCAACTGAGCAGGCTGGGCCATGCCGCTGTCCTCAGAGGGAGATTCAAAGGAGATCGGGTCGTCGTCACACTTGAGTGGACGACCAGGGGCGGCGCCAGGTTCCTTTGGGGGAGCTGGCGGTGGTGGGTTCGGGGGCTGCCTCCGGGCCCGCGTCCTGCAGCGGCACGGGCGCCGAAACCCATGGAAAGGTCTTCTGCTGATCGATCGAGCGCACGGCACGCAGCCTGTCGCGCACCTCGAGGCCAGCCCCCGCCCCCGAGGCCTTGCCAGGCGATCGTCGCGAGGAGTCTGTGATGAGTGGCACCTGTGGGCCCACGGACTCGGCTCCCGGCCCTCGGTACCGTGGCACCGGTACCTTGTACCCGGCCTGCGAGGGCAGCCCCACGCGAGTGACCACGTACACGACAGGCTCACGATCTCCAATGCGGGGCGGCGACCGTCCAGGCGAGACGAAGGACGACGACGACGACGACTGGGTCGACGACGATGTCTGGTCGAAGCAAAAGGGTTGCGAGGGCGTGCGTGTGAGGCACGTCGGCCCCTCAGGCACCGTCGCTCGCGCAGACGCTCTCCTCGGGCCATCCTCGGGGACCACGCGCGGCCGGGGCACGGTGTCTGGCGGGATGGTGCTCCCGTTCTGTCGTCGAGGCGGCGGGCAGCTCTGCGGCGGAGAGCCGCATGCGGCCACCGATGATCCCGTGCTCGCGCAGCCCTGCAGGCGCCCACCCGCAGCTGCTGATCCGTCGCCAGGGCGGTCCCCGGGGGCCAAGCGCGGCCGTGGTGGACCCTCGCCCCGAGCACCCTCGCCCCGAGCGTCGCCCCGAGCGCCGCCCGGGCTGCTCCGTGCGCCGCCCGCGACAGCGCCCGCACCCTCGCCCCGAGCGTCGCCCCGAGCGCCGCCCGGGCTGCTCCGTGCGCCGCCCGCGACAGCGCCCGCACGGCCTGCGACAGCGGCTGGCGCCAGCACCACGCCGCCAGCGCCGCCAGGCCGGCCTCCGTGGCGGCGTTCGGCACCGCGTTGGGCGCCGCTTTTCGCGCTCTCGCCGCCGCCCCCCCTCTCGCCGCCGCCCCCCTCAGCCGCGGCGGAGGCGCGTGCTGCCTCCTCCTGCCTGCGTAGGAAGGCGGCACGGCGCGCGGCGCGCAACGCGGCTTCGTCAACGGCCGGAGGCGCGGCGGCTTCGTCAACGGCCGGAGGCGCGGCGGCATCTGCCGCCACTGCCTCTTGCCTCTGCATCATCTGCGTGTCGCCGGCGTACATGCCCAACATGGGCGTCGTCCTGGGCGTCCCACCGCTCAGCAGCTGATCGGGCGTCGTCCTGGGCGCATGGCTGCTCATCGGTGGCGGCGGCGCGGACGAGAGGGGCGATCCAACGGCCTCCTTCGAATGCATGCCCGCTCGCCTCTTTGCAGCGCGCGCGGCGGCAGAGGCGCGCCCCTTGGCCCCCCACCTCGACTCCTCAAGCCGTTCGCGGATCACCTGCATCGCAAAGAGTCGGTTGGTTGTCACGTCGTCGGAAGGTCCGCGGGGGGCACCCGCCATCGGGCCCATGTCGACCTCCTCCTCCTCCTCCAGCTGATCCTTCTCCTCCTTGCCGTCCTCCCCCTCCTCGATGCGCGCGGTGCGCGCGGTGCGTGCGGTGCGCACGGTGCGCGCGGTGCGCGCGGTGCGCGCCGTGGTGGGCGTCGACGCGACGTTCCCGGTCATCTTGGAGAGGAGCGTCTCGTGCTCGCCGACGTCGAGCTTGAGCATGTCCTGGGTCTTGGGGTCCTCGAAGTAATTGTAGTGCGTGAGGCAGTTGAGCGCGTCCTGGAAGTAGACGACGCCTCCGTAGGTGGGGACTTTGATCTTGAAGCAGCGCGAGACTGCCTCGCGCGTCGCATCGCGTGTCCCCTTGACGCCCAGCGGCGGCGGGAGCGCAATGAGCAAGTCCTTGAGCTTATAGGCCCCGATGTAGTTGTACGCGTCCGGGTCTAGCTCGGACCAAGCTTCTTTGAAGAGCTCCACGTCGCTCGCCGAGACAAGGTCGGAATTGATGTTGCCGAGCGACGAGAAGTTTTCGAGGATCACGGCGACGACCAAGTTGAGAAAGATGAAGGAGCCGAGGAGCATGAACGAGATGAAGTAGGGGACAGCCACGTCTGAGCCGCAGTTCGGGTGCTCGAGCTCATTGTTGCACTTGCCCGACTGCGGCGAGAGCATGGCTTCGGTCATCAAGGACGACCAGCCATCGCCGGTGAGGCACTGGAAGAGGAGCAGCATCGCCGACCCGAGCGACTCGAAGTTGCGCATCGAGTTGATCGAATCTTGGTGCTTGAGGAAGGGGAAGAGGTTTTGGCCGAGCACGGCGAAGATGAAGGTGAGGAGCGCGAGCATCGCGCCGACATTAACGAGGGACGGGAGCGAGAGCACCATGGTCACGATCAGGTTCCGCAGCTCCTTGGCGCCCTTGAGCAGCCGCAGGATTCGAAGGATGCGGAGCACGCGCAGCACGCGCAGCACCATCGGCGGGATCGGCAAGATCTGTGCGAGCAGCTCGGCCGCGAACTGGTCGAGCAGCGAGCAGGTGACGAGGGTGAAGTCGAAGCGGCACCAATTGTCGCCAAAGTAGCCATTCGGCCCCATCGCGATGATCTTGATCGTGAACTCGACATAGTAAATGTACGCGAACGTGGTCATCGCGCTGTTGTACTTCGCAAAGACCTCTACGTCCTGCTCAATGCCCCAATAGTCGCACGCCATCACACCAATGTTGGCCACGATGACCGCTGTGATGAGGCCGTCGAAGGCGGAGGAGTTGATCAGCCTGAAGAGCATCTTGCGCAGGAACTGGTCGGGCTCGCGCAACGTCTTGATGGGCTTCGCCTTCGCCATCGCCTTCATCGACTCGACCCACTGCATCTGCTCGGGCGTCATCGTCGCAGACGCGTCGCTCTCCTTCTTGATGCGCGTAAAGTTGTCCACCACCGTGCCTACAAAGAGGTTGAGGGCGACAAAGTTGCCCACGAGCATCCACAGTATAGCGAAGATAGCCGCGGCCGAGAGGTCGTTGCGCACGGGCGCGTGCCCGGGCTCCGTGGCCGCCATCATCGTCCACATCGGCTCCTCCCACGAGTCTCCCGAGCTCATGATGTAGAGCAGTCGCATCGCCTCGCCGAAGTTGTCAAAGGAGCCTCTGGCCGAGTTTTGCCAGAGGACGGGATCACCTGGCTTCCAGCCGCTGTCACCGGCGCCTTTCAGCTGGCGTCGCACCGCCCCCGCTGCCTCCGTCACCGCCTCCATCACCGCCTCCGTCCCCACCTCCACCGCCTCCGACGGCAGCGCGATCGCGGCGGCGCTCACGTCGAGCGCCAGCGGCGGCGGCGGCGACGAGATTTGAGACGGAAACGATCCCCACGCGGGGCTATTCATCGGGATGTCGGCAGCTCCAGCCACGAAGCCATCGCGGCCGGGTACGGCCAGGTTGCCAGAGCCATCTTTCGCGTAGCCCGGTAAGGGCTCTCCCCCGAGGTAAGCAGGTCCGGTGAACTTGGTCGGATCGTAGCAAAGGTCCCTGACGGTGATATCCGTCTTGGTGCACGAGGCCATCGTGCCGCTGAACATTTGCATGCCGAGGATCGCGAAGACCAGCTGGAGCATCATGCACACCCCCATCACGTTGGCGACGGACGGGAGCGACTTGATGACCGAAGAGACGATGAGCTTCATGCCCGGGTGGCGCGAGATGAGGCGTAGCGGGCGGAGCACGCGCAGGATGCGCAGCGTCTTGAGGGGTGCGAAGACGGGGAAGATCTCGGCGAGCAGCACGAGGTACGAGATGCTCACAATGATCAGGTCGAGGATGTTCCACGGGTTTGTGATGTACGACTTGGGGCCCCCGCAGAAGCTGAAGCTGATGACCTTGAGCAGCATCTCGACCGAGAAGAAAAAGGTCCAAAAGTAATCGAGCTGCGCGAGCCTCAGGTTGAGCGTCGAGTTCGGATCGAGGCGCGGGTTGTCGACGGCGAGGCAGACCGACGATGCGAGGATCGCGAGGATGACGACCTGGTCGAACTCGGGGCGCGCGATGAGCCAATTGGTGAACTTACGTGTGGGGCCGTGCGGGCTGAAGCAGAAGAGAGAGTAGTCGCGTGGCCATTGGACTTCCTCCGTTGGGAGGATGGGCATGCTGCTGCTCTCGTCGCTCTCGTCGGTCGCGTTCGAGCGCCGCGTCGAGCGCCCACTTGAGCGCCCACTCGCGCGCCCGCTCGCTTTGCCACCGTCGTCACCTGAGTCGTCGGCGAAGGCGTTGAGAAGGATGGCGACGAGCAGATTCATGATGAGGTACTTGCCCACGAGCATGCAGATGATGAAGAAGAGGCACGAGCTCTTGCCGGTCGCCTGGATCGCGGGCATCATCGCGTCCATCCACTCGCCCGTCATGAGAATGAACACGGTCAGCATCGCCGGTCCGAAATAGTCGAATTGGTAGTACGGGTGCTCGGAGAGCATCTTGTTGGGGCACACCCCCGATGGGCAGGGCACGTCCGAGAAGCCGACGGCCGGGGTAAACTGCGCGCCAAAGATTTGCATGCCAAGGAGGGAGAAGATGGTCATGATGAGCGTGAGTAGCACGAGCAGATTGCTCATCTGGGGAAGCGCCTTGCCAAACGTGGACACGACTTTGTACAGCCCCTTCCACGAGCGCATCAGCCGCAGCATGCGCAGCACGCGAAGCATGCGCATGATGCGCAAGAACGAGAGATTTGCGCCGCCGCCCGCGAAGATGATCGTGAGGACGATCTCGAGGATCGACATGCACACGATGGTGCCGTCGAGCTTGTTCCACCCATCTGACCAGTAGTTGGCGCATCCGATGCCGAGGAGCTTGGCAAACATCTCGACGATAAAGATGTACGTGACGACCGTGGACGCGCTCTCGAGGTTCATCGCGTACTCCTCGGTCATGCCCTCATACGGGAGGACCATGAGGAGCATGTTGAAGAGCACCAGTCCCGTCGAGAAGTTGCCCACAGCGTCTGAGGTCGCCACCTCGCCCACTGCGTGCCGCCACGTGCCCGGCTCGGGCTCACAGTCGCAGCAGTGGCGCCCCCCCCGGCCCACCTCGCCATCGGAGCGCTCCTGCCCGCTCTCGAGCAGCACACTCGTGTCGAGCGCGCCGTCCTGAGCACCGTCGAGCGCGCCGTCGAGCGCGCCGTCCTGAGCGCCACCGCCCCTGGTGCCGCCCTCGAGGACGACGCTCTTGAGGTCGGCCCGCGCGTTCATGTCGCCGGTGGCCCGGTCGACCATCGAGGCGGCGATAAACTGCTGGAAGATGACGGCAAGGAAGAGGTTGACGACGAAGAAGCCGCCGAGCATGCAGATGGTGAGGAAATAGATCCACACGTACGGTGAGAACGCGAACATCATCTGGTACATGGGAGACGCCCAGCTATCGAACGTGACGGTCTGCAGCAAGATGATGAATGCCAGGCCGATCGAGTCGAACGAGGTCATGCCTGCATTCGGGTCGCGATCAAAGTAGTGGCACGTCGAGTTCTTGGGGGCTTCATTCACGATGCAGACGTTCGGGCCCTTGCTCGGGCTGCACGAGACTTCCGTGTCATACTTGTCCTGAATGGTCATGCCATAAGGCAACAACGTGCCATCGGGCAGCGCCAGCGGCCCCTTGTGGTGGTCCAGCTCGCCCTTGAGCGCGCGACCCGTGAGCACGAGGCTGCCGCCCAGGCTGGCGAAGCTTGCGCCGAGGCTGCTGCCGAGGCTGCTGCTGAGGCTGCCGCCGCCCAGGCTGCTGCTGCTGCTGCTGCTGTTGCCGACGAGGAGCTCGCTCAGGTTGCCGCCCAGGCTGGCGAGCATCTCGCCACCGCCCAGCAGGCCACCGAGCTCGCCACCGCCGCCGCCGAGCAGCGATGAGCTGCCGCCGCCAGCCTCCTCCCAGAGACGTCGGGCAAAGAGCGGATGATCCGCCGTCTCGACGAAGCCCGGAAGAGCGCACCGGTTATGCAGCGTGCCCTTGAAGAGCTCCATGCCCACGATGCCGAAGACCAGGAAGATGAAGCCGCAGAGCGCACCCACGTTGCCCAGCTTGGGGAAGACGGACATGATCGAGGCTACAAGCACAGGCATGCCGGGCACGCGCTTGAGTGCGCGCAGCGGCCGGAGCGCTCGGACCGAACGGATGACCGAATAATTTCCCATGGAGGGGAAGAGGATGGGCATCCACGCGAGGCTCACGACCACAAAGTCGAGCTGGCACCACGCGTCGCGCAGGTAGGCTCCCGGGTGCAGCAGAAAGCCGTACGCGAGGATCTTCACCATGAGCTCGAAGGTGAAGATGTACAGATAGATCCACTCGCAGAGGTTAATGAAGTCCTCCTTGGGTGTGCAGCATGGGTCCATCGGCGACTGCCATGCCATGGTACAGCAGTTGGCTAGGATCGTGAGCAGGATGATCGGGTCGAATGGCCTCGACTCGACGATGTAGATGGCCATCTTCCGAGGCTGGTCGCTCACGCGCAGGCGGCAGAGCACGCGGTAGCCGTACGACTTGCCGCTGTCGCCAAATACCTCTTCAGCGGGAGGATCCCGCTCGAGGCCTATGCGATAGTTAGGCGGCGGCTCTGGCTCTTGGATGTCACCGGATGCCAGCCGCTCGGCTCTGGCAACGCGAATGAGGAACATGATGTCGGGCCTCCCTTTGACACTGTTGAGCTCCTCTCGGAGTTTTCTCGCATTCTCCTCCAGGTACCTTTGTCGAACGGCCTTGGCTTCGTTCTCAGCTTTCAACCCGCGCCGCGCTGCGAGCGCCGCCGCCGCCGCGCTCATCGATCGCGGCCAAGGCGCTTGGCGACACCAAAAAAGTGCGCTTCGCACGAAGACGACGAAGTTCGAAAAAACGAAAATGAGTCGTGTCAAGTCAAGTCAAGTTAACATTCAAGTCAAGTCAAGTCCAGTCAAGTGGTTACATGTACATGTACAAGTATCAAGTGGGGCGAACCTTTTTTCCCCGAACAGAATAACCGAAACTCGTTTGAGCAGCGCTCCCGCACAGTCGGCGGTTGAGCGTCACGATGACCTTCTTCGCCGATAAGCAGCCGGCCGCCAAACCCACCAATGTGCGGTTTGTGGAGGTGACGAAATTGGCCAATAGCCGCGTCGGCGTTAGCGTCGTGATGCGCGGCAGGTCCGTCATCGTCCACCAGGTGGCGTCAACCTCTCCCTTCGAGGGAAAGGTCTTCCCTGGCGATATGATCAGCCTGGCGAGTGACGGCATAACATCCCCAAGGGCGCTCGATGCGAACGGGCTTTCGCAGCACATCTTCGCCGCATCCTCTCTTTCGCTCTGCGTGGAGACGCCCGCGCTGCTCGCCTCCGCTCGATCTGTCTTCCTCCTGTTCTCTGCAGCTGACGACCTTGGCATCCACGTCGACAAGTGCCCGACCACGGGCCGGGGGCGTGTGGCTCACATTGTGCCCTTGTCCGCTGCCGCCACGAACCTTTCGCGCTCGGACCTCGCGGTCGGTGATCTTGTCGTGGGGGTCTCTGAGGGAGGCAACCTGTTCGAGGTAGCAGATGCCAAGGAGGTGGTTGCTCGGCTGAAAGCATGCGAGAGTGGCGCCGTCGAGCTGCGCGTCGTACGTGCTTCCGAGGTGGCATCGGCCGCCCCACGCTCGAGCCGTCCCTTTTCCGCTCGCCCACGCACGGCCGAGCCGACGATGATGCCTGTCGACCCGAGGCCTCCGGTTTACTCGGCCGGTAATGTCTGAAGCACTGCCAGACGAGCGGTCCGCGCGACGCACGCGCGCCGTCTATTATGGTGCGTGCCTTCGGAGGCACCATGCTTCGCCTCGCTTTCACCTCGCTTCGAAGCGCACGGCTCCTCACTACTGGGCAGTGGCATTACAGTGTGCATGGGCACGTTCAGGGTCAGATTGGCGCGGATGCGTACTAGGTGAGAGCCGCGACGACCGCGGCGCGGGCCGCGATGGCTAATAATGGGTTCATTCTTAGACTTTTCTTAGACCTGCCTCGATCGTTTAGACTTTGAGAAACGGCGTCACCCGGCATGTACACGCCGGTTTCGCGAGGACGCCCGTCACGCGAGTTCCTCAACCTCATCCACACACAACGCTAATTGCACTAATACCGTAGGTCAGCAAAGCACCCTTCCGGGGAACATTTTAGCGGTGCCGCTGAGCTCGCCCGGGCAGTGTCGTACACTCTTCCCGAGGGACGTGAATTCGGTGCGATAGCCGGGCGGCGCTGGCCTCGTGGGCTGGCCGTAGGTGTTGAACCATTGTTTCATGTCGGTGACCCTTGGCGCGGGCAGCGAGTTGGGCGGCGGCGCGTGACCGCGCTTCTGGCAGTACTCCCAGTTGCTGAACGTGGGCAAATTCGTGTCCGGCCATATGGAGTCGTACAACTGCCCATTTTTGCTCCCGCGTGCAGCTGCAGCGGCTGCAGAGGGAACTGGCACTGGCGCAAACGACGACGTCGCGCGGAGTATATCCGGTGGCAGCTTGATGGTGTCCTGCAAAGTGTTGAACACCCCGCCTGTCGCCGCCTGCAGATCACGGACGGTCGCCTCGTCCATCTGGACGGCGAGCGGCCGCGGCGCAATGGAGCGCAGGAAGGTGAGGTTACCACCCGGGAACTTGCGCTGGAGCCCGGCGCCCTTCCACTGGTTGCGGTTCATGATCGGTGGGTGCGAGAGCATGTTCGATGGCGCCATGGAGTCGTGGTGTCGTGGCTGGGCGGCGATGGCCCCGGCCTCTGCAACAGCGCAGGTCGACGCCTTCTCGTTCTACCCCTGATGTCTGTTACAGAGTTTCGCACGCGGTGCGCGAAACCTTGTTCCGCGTGATGAGTGGCCTCGCCGGGCGAAGTGCCTTGGCGCCCGTTGCGGCGCGACGTTGCATGGCGGAAACAGCAGATGTGCGCGCCGCCGCCGCCGCCTCTCGCTGCCCGCACCGAGCCGTGTGCGGCGTCGCGCCGCTGTCCCTTCGCCGCGGTGCTCGCGCACGCACCGACCCTCACCGCCAGCCGCGCGTGTTGCTGACGCCGTCCGCAGATCAAGCTGTCTCCGGCGTTTCAGTTCCTCGAGGAGCTGCAGTCGGCGGGGCGGCTGACATCGTCGCAGACGGAGCAGTACAAGAGCAAGTACACAAAGATCCACGACTGCGTGCTCAAGACCTACGAGAATGAAAAGAACCTGCTGCGCAAGGCCAAGCAGCTCAACGCCGACCTGAGCTCAGAGAAGGCGAAGCTTGAGAAGGCGGCGGCGGCGGCGGCGGAGGACTCGGAGACGATCGCCGCGCTGCGTGCCGAGGTGGCCAAGGGCGACAGCGAACTGGCGATGCGCGAGGAGCGTGAGCTCCTGCTGCAGCAGGAGCTGCACGACCTGCAAGGCGTGCGCAACGAGCTGCAAAATGAGGTGACGTCGACCAAGAAGAAGCAGATGGCGGAGCTGCAGCCGCGGATCGACGAGGTGGAGGGGGCACTCGCGGAGGTGAAGCAGGAGCTCGACCGTCACAAGAGCGCGCTGAGTAAGCTGCAGGCGGAGCACGAGGCGCTCAAGGAGCGTGCGCTTGCGCTGCGCAACTCGAAGATGGAGACGGAGGCGGCGAAGAAGGAGCTCGAGGCGCTACTGCAAAAGGTGCGCAGCGAGCCGGAGAAGATGAAGAAGCAGGCGGACATCGCGGCGACGGCGGCGGCGACCAACCAGGGGACGATGGACAAGAGCGACCAAGAACTCAAGGAGTACGAGATTTCGCTCAACGAGCAGGCCAAGCGGCGGCGCGAGCTCGAGGAGAGCAAGATGGCCCTCGTGCTCGAGGCAGAGCGCCACCAGCGTGAGATCTTGGCGCGGCAGGCCAAGGCAGATGACATCAAGAAGGCGCTCGCGACGGCGCACGAGGAGGCGGCGCACGCCCTCGCCGAGCGCGCGCGCCTCGAGATGGAGCAGCGAGCCGTGATCGCCGATCTGAAGCGCGCGCAGGACGCCCTTAGCAAGGAGTCGAAGCAGTACTCGAACAATCTGAAGCGGTGCAAGCGCGCGGAGGTGCAGCTGCAGACGTCGCAGGCGCAGGTGCCGTTCATGCAGCGGCAGGTGGACGAGGCCGCGCGCCAGTCGGCGCAGCTCAAGGAGGAGGGGCGCAAGCAGCGGAGTGTCGTCGATGAGCTCAAGCGCGAAGTCGACATCTTTATCAACTCCTTCCTAAAGCAGGAGGGCATCGAGCAGGGCAAGAAGGACTTTCTGTTGGCGCTGATGGAGCAGGTCAAGGTGCTCGAGGAGGAGCTTGCCGAGGAGTCCAAGTACGAGCAGCAGCAGCGCAAGGCGGTCGCACGCCTCACAGGCGAGCGTGAGGCGATGGCGCGAGAGGCGGCCAAGTCGGTGGCCGCCGCGCGCGCGACGCATGAGGAGCTCAAGGTGAAGGAGCTCGAGATCGTCGACCTGTCCAAGCGGCACGTCGAGATGGGCGCGAGGCTGCGCGAGTTCTCGAAGCTGTACGACGTCGTCAAGGCCGACCGCAACAAGTACGTCAACCAGATCACCGCGTCGGCGCAGGCGCTGAGCGAGATGAAGGAGAAGATCAAGATCCTCCAGAACGAGGTCGAGATCCTGCGCAATGAGTCGGTGACCAAGGACAAGGCGCTCTCCAAGGAGCGGCTCGAGCACCAGCAGGCCTTCTCGACGCGCGACGCGCTGCGCGTCGAGCAGAACAAGCATGCCGCCGCCGAGAAGGAGAAGAAGGCGCTCGTGCAGCAGCTCGCAGCCGAGACAGACAACCTGAACTCGCTGATCAACGGCATCGAGAAGGAGATGCTCAAGCTCAAGCGCCGGTACGAGAGCGCGGTCGAGGAGCGCAACTACACGGGCATCCAGCTCATCGACCGGAACGACGAGCTATGCATCCTGTACGAAAAGTCGAATATGCAGCAGGCGGTGCTCAAAAAGGGCGAGGTGGCGATCCGATCTCGCGAGGAGGAGATTCGGATGCTTGACCTGCAGGTCGCCGAGCTCTGCCGAGAGATCGAGGTGACGCGGCGCAAGCTGCCGCGCGTGCCCGAGCTCGAGCAGGAGATTGTGCTGCTGCAGACCCAGCTCGAGGAGGAGCGGGCGCTCGCCGACCGGCTGAGCGCCGACCTCGAGGCGCCCGAGAACTCGAAGCGATGGCGCAAGCTCGAAGGCAAAGACCCCGAGCCGGAGGACCTGAACGCGAAGCTGCAGGTGCTCGAGGAGCGCGTGAACGACAAGAAGGAGCAGCTGCTCGAGAAGGACCTCGTCCTCGAGGAGGTGAGCAACCTCGCCAACCGGCTACGCACGCAGGCGCTCGAGGGACGCGAGGACACTCTCGAACTCGCGAAGCGCGTCAACGACTTCCAGGCACGCATCAAGGGCACCACGCGCCGCATGATGGCGACCGTGTCTGAGCTCTCGATGTACCAGGCGACTGCGATGAAGCTCACCCAGGAGAACGCGCTCAAGGACGAGCAGCTGCACACGATGAGTCGCAACCTCGAGCAGGGCGCCGCGCCCACCGAGGAGATGGAGCGCGAGTGGCAGCGGTATGAGGCCGAGCTCGACCGGCGCGTCTCCGATGCGTACGCCAAGAGCGTGCTGCAGGAGACGGCGCCCGCGCAGCTCACGCACACCACCGCCGAGCCGCGCCCGAATGCGTACATACCGGACGACATTGGCATCCCGAAGCCGTACGGCGCGCTCGCGCCCTTCAAGCCGACAGAGCTTGGCACGACGATGCGCCACATCCGAAAGCCCAACCCGAGGGAGATCGAGCTGTGAGAGCGCGACATCGTACTACCATCCCGTATCTTGGTACCGCGCGGCGCGCGCGCGATCCGGATTCCGGTGTGCGGTGGCTGCGGCCTGCGCGAACGTAGTACTCTAATAAACGATTCAACCGGGCGGCTAACCGGGTTTTGGTGGATCGCAAGAACCCGTGGATGATCCGGCTAATCTAATGTCCTATTTTCGTTCAATGTTGATTTGTTCGCCTGAAAACTTTGAATGTGTATCTGTGCCGGCGGCGGCGCGGAGTCGCTCCGTTGTGACACGCTTCGCCTTGTTCGGTCGGCGGCGCGGCGGCATGCTCCCGAGCCTCTGCCTGTCTTGGGCGCTCGTCGCCGGGCCCAACCGGACCGTTGTGGCTTGCGCGGCCCCTTCCTGCGCCCCTGCCTCGTCCACGACCACGTCTCCGCGCAAGGCGAGCTCGCGCAGCACGCCACCAATCGAGTTGGGGCTCGGCAGCGGCAGCGAGAGGCAGTCGCGCACGCAGCCGGGCGGGTCGCGCGCGCGTGCACCCGAGCGGCGCAACTCACGGCGCAACTCACCCACGAGGCCTTTGGTCGGATAGCCAGCGCGCTCAGGCGCCTTGCGCAGCACCTCGACGATGAGGTCGCGCAGCTCGGGCACGATCCATGGCCAGCCGCAGCAGGTAAAGTGCGCGGACGGGTCGACCGGGCACAGCTGCTCCTGCTCGGGGCAGGCGGCGCCGTCGGTGGCGCACGCGTTCCCGGCGATGCTCGCCGGGCACGGCAGGCGCGCCCACTGCCAATCCCCATGGTGCATGTTGATGCCGGGTTGCTTGCACCGGTAGCAGCGCAGCCCGAGGTACGGCGTCGGGCGCGTGAGCTTCCATTTTGCGCGCACGGCCTGATACTGCAACGCCCCCTTGATGCCGTGGACGAAGACCGCACGCGCACTCCAGTATGCGTCGTGCGCGGACCGCGTGCGCTCGATGATCCCCGCATCGTTGAAGTGGCCCGGGATGGGCACAATGGCCGCGGTGGCGTTGGCGGCGATGACAGCGCGGAACACGTTGAAGCCCATGCCCGCGTCCTCGTGGTGCCACATATGCGCCTCGTTCGGCTGTGCCGCGCACGTCTGCGGCACGCGGCACGGCACGCCTGCACTGTTGCGCTGCTTCGCGACCTTAACGAAGTCGTTGAACGCTGCATCGGCCGCGAGCAGCCCAGCCATGGCGCGGCTCATGCACACCATGCCGCCGCTCATGTACGGGTACGGACCCGCCGCGTGGGGGCACGGGGGATACGACTTACCGCCGGGGAGCACACCGCCCAGCGCGATGTCGTCACCTGTCTTGCGCGCGGGCCCCCAGCCGCCGCCGCACGCCTGGAAGCGGTGGCCCACGTTCCAGCCACGCCACTTTATGTGCCCGATGTAGGTGGCAGCATCCTTGCCGCGCGAACGCCGAATTTCTCCAAGCACGGCGTGCAAGCGGTCCACGTGCACGAGGGTGTCGTCGTCGGCCTTGCAGTAGAAATCGTAGCCCGGATGCATGCGCACCGCGCTCAACCAGAACGCAGCCGATTTCTCGGTCACCTTGCCAACGTGCGGCAGCCTCTCGCGGCCGTCAACAAACTGCAGGTCGCTCGCTTTGAGACCTTCCTCCTTGAGCAGCTCGGGCGGCTGAGGCTCTCGAACCTGCTGCTGCTGCCGGCGCAGCCGCCGGGCTGGCACATAGAATTCGTTGCCCAGGACGAACTTGACATCGAAGCCCGCGCCTGTCCGATTGAACAGTGCACGCCATTCACGCCACTGCATGCGAAGGCGCGGGTTGAGCGGCGTGCTCATGACGCCCAAGAGGACGCGTAGATCGGAGCCAGCCGCGCGCGTGTCGAGCATAGGCGGCGACCGTTCACGTGCGCGTCAAATGGCCTTCGGCCAAGGACACACGAACACTGCCGGAGCGAAGCACAACGTGAGTCCGCATCGTCGCGATGGACAGATGGAGAGTAAGGGGGTAGATCAGCCTACCCCCTTAGTGGAGAGAGGCCGAACGTGAATGGCGCGAGAACATGGCCTGACAAGTTCTCTGTGAAGGTTCTCTACTTGGCGGGAAGCCCCATGTCGGCAATCCCTCTCATCGCGACCGCGAGTGACGATGAGGTGAGCTTGTGGGAGGGCGGTGGTGGCGAGGAGCCGCTGGCGACATTCGAGCCGCACCTCGAGCCGATCACGGCGCTGCGCTGGACCTCCAACGACCGCGTGCTCGCCTCTGCGTCACATGATGGCACGATCGCCCTCTCCGAGCCGTCGGGCAAGCTCTTCCACACGCTCCAAGCGCAGCCGTCGTCCGGTGGTGCGTCCTCAGCAGTCGCGATCCACGCGATAACCTGGAGTCCGGGTTCGCGCTACCTCGCCGCCGGAGGGAGCGATGCGGTGGTGCGCATCTTCGATCTGCAGAAGCGCGCACAGGCGCTCGCGCTTCGCGGCCACCGTGCGGCGGTGCGAGGGCTCTCGTGGAGCCCGAGCGAGGTGTACGTGGCCTCTTCGAGCGATGCGGGCGAAATCATTGTGCATCGTGTGCAGGGCTCCGTCGCGGCCGTCGCCCGCATCGAGCATCCAGCGGCCGAAGGCATGGTGCGGCCCGGGCTCGGTGCCGTGCAGTGGGCGCCCTTCCACCCTTCGATGCTCGCGTGCGCGGCGGCCGACGGCGGAGTCGCCGTGTGGGAGGTGAAGCCGAACATGCCCGCCGGCCCGCCGCATCGGCTGTTTGCAGAGCATACGGAAGCGAGCACCGGCCTCCAGTGGTCACCTGTCAATCAGCACCTGCTCGCAAGCTGCTCGATGGACGCGACCATCTGCTTCTACGACGTGACCAAGCAGTGCGTCGTGCGCACGCTGCGCTCGCACCGCCCGCTCACCTGCCTCGCCTTCGCCTCGAGTGGTGTGCACCTCGCGCTCGGTTCGACCTCGGGCGAGCTCTTCATCTTCGACCTCCGATCCGACCGACCCAGCCCCTCATGGACTGTGCAGGCGCACACATCGACGGTGCGCGCGATCGCCTTCCAGCGCGCGAGCGGCGCCGCCGCGAGCGGCATGAGTGGTGGCGCCACCCCGACGACTTCGGGCGGCGTAGCCACACCCTTCGGCGGCGCGTCGCACGCCGCTTCGCGAGGAGGCAGCGGCACCGGCTCGCCCCTACTGGGCACTACGCCCCCGCTGCTCGCGGCGCGGGAGGCGATGGCGCGGCAGGCTGCGGCAGCGGGCGGCCGCAGGCACGAGGAGGAAGAGGAGGAGGACGGGGAGGACGAGGCGGCGGAGGAGGAGGCGGACGAGGCGGAGGCAGAGGCAGAGGAGGAGGACGAGGAGGAGGCAAAGGCGAAGGCAGAGGAGCTCGGGGATGGCTACGACGAGGCCGGAGACGGCGATTCGGGACGTGCCGTGGCCGCAGCCACGGGCAGGTTTGCGAGCAGTGGAGGTGGGCCGGCCCATTCCCCAGCGCTGGGCCATGGCAGCGCGGGTAGCTTTGGCGTGCGGCCCAGCTGGCTGCCGTCGCGTCTGCTTGGCCAACCGGAGGGCTCGTCCTCAGCCTCGGAGATCGCAATCTCATCATCAGCCTCGGAGATCGCAATCTCATCATCAGCCTCGGAGATCGCAATCTCATCATCAGCCTCGGAGTCGATGACGAGCCTCGCTGGTGCCGCGTACGTGGCGCCCGCCGCGGCCTCAGTCAGCACGGGCACCCGGCCTACGCCCGCCGCGGCCTCAGTCAGCACGGGCACCCGGCCTACGTCCGCTCCCGCCTCGCACGCTGCGGCCGCCCCGAGCACACGCCCCACGGCCACGCGCGCCCTCCTGGACAGTGCGCCGGCCAACGTGGCAGTGGCGGCGCCACCCAAAGCGCGCTCGGCGTGGGCGGTTGCGGACGCGCCGGCGCCGCTGGCTCGGCCGAACGCGTCGCCACGTGCGCCACCTCCGATGGTACCCGTCCACCCAGCGTCGTTAGCTCCCTCGCAGCCGTGCACCCCATCCCCAGCCCACGCAGCCTCGGAGATAGCAATCTCGTCCTCCGCAGCCTCGGAGATCGCAATCTCATCCACAGCCCACGCGGCCGCCCCATCGCTGCCGCCCGCTGCGCGCGGGCTGCTGCCACCTACGCTTCCCGCGTCGCTCGTCCCGACACTCGCCGTTGCTCAAGCAACCGCCGCGGCGGCCCTCTCCGCAGCGCCGCCCGCGCGAGGCCTCGGGACAGGCCACTGGTTGGGCTCCGGAGGCGGAGGTGGCACGGCGATGGCGCCGCTGCTATCCGAGCAACTCGAGGGCGCCTTGTACGACCTGCGCGCTTCGGTCCAAGAGGACCTGCGCGCACTGCACCTCGAGATGCTTCGCGAGCTCGAGGCCCAGCGCCACGAGCTGCGTGAGATCGTGCTGCACGAGCGTCGCGAGTCCGCCGAATTGCGCCTCGAGGTGGAGCGGCTGCGGCAGGAGAATGCACGGCTACGCTCGCCGCTTGGCGGGTTAGCCGTCGGGCTCTTCGGGACCAGCTAGGACTTGACCTGACTTGACTCTCTAGGACACGTCGAGGAGGGGGGGGGGGGGGGGGACGTATCTCAGTTTCGTCTTCGCGCCAAAAAGTGCGAGGTTGAAACATGGATTCAGTCACCTTTTCCGCTATCGCCGATGCTTGCGTGCGCAGCGGTTCGCGTGACCCGCCATCAGCAACACCGGGACGCCTCACTTACAGCTCGGCAGCACGGCGGCTGGCAACGTTGCTTACGCAGTTCCCCGACGGCGTGACGCATGCGATGTTGTTCGGAGGCGTGGCTCACCGCGCGCCCAAGGAGGACAAATCGTGGCTCGTGTCCTCACGGCACGCGACAGCGGATGCGGTGCTCGAGCTGGTGGTGCTCGCACTGCTTGGTCCTACCATGCTTCACGTGGCGGTAGACGCTGGCCTCGTAGGCTGCAGCGAGGCGAAAGCGTCGCGTGGCATTGTGCATGCACTGAGCGAGCAGCGCCTCCTATCCCTCGTGGGCACCTCGCTGCTTGCGCCGGGCCGCCGGCTACGGCTTACCGGGACTGCAGTCGCCGAGGTGGCCGCCAACGGCGACGGCGCGCTGCTGCTCCTGCCGACGCCGCACGCCATGCTCATTGCGGAGCCAAGCTTTGACCGCGAGCTGCTCCAGTCGGCGGCGTCGCGAACGCGCGGCCTGTCGCTCGCGCCGGATGCGACGCTGCTGCTGCGGCTATCTCACGTCACCGCCTTGGAGACCCACGCGGGCCGCCACCTCGTGCGCGTCCTGCTCCACGTGCCCGGGCGGCCATGCACGCCGGCCGAAGGGGAGGTCGAGGCCGAGCTGCTGCTGTGGAATGAGGAGGTGCGACTGGGGCAGCTGCTGCCCGAGCATGCGCTGCTCTGCGTGCGTCAGCCCGAGCTGCTCACCATAGGCGACGCCGCTGTCGGCGGTGCGCCCTCACAGCTCGGCTACGCGGCGCACACCCTGCTGCTCATCGTCGATGAGAGTGTGCCGCCCTCGACGGTTACGGCGGCAGGCGGAGGCGAGCTTCGAGCCTTCGAGGGCATGCGCTCCGACAGGGGACGTGAGGCGCGCGCGTGCGAGCATGAGAGGGTCGCGGCAGGAGGCATGTGCCTCGGCAGGCTGATGGCGCCGCCGCAGTGGCAGCCCGGGTACGTGTCAGCGCCTGCGGCCGCGGCCGCCGACGATGGCGCCGGCGGCCACGACGAGGGGCACGCACCACCACGAACGTCGACGATCGACTCTGCGTCGGTGCGCTTGCACGTGTACGACGGGCGCTTCGTGGTGCAGGTTGATCTCCTTGAGACAGTGGGGGCCGCGGGCGAGGCTCGGCGTCTGTGCGACTCGCTCTGCGCAGGTCATCACCTGTTTATGAGTGGACTGCTCGCTACGGCACCGCCCGCCGCCCCCGAGGGCGCCGAGATGGGCGCTGACGGCCAACCGCAAGCGCGACGTGCGCTGCATGGCTGGCTCCAGCCTACCGCGATCGCCGCCACTGCTTGCGGCGAAGCCGGCTTCGCCTCCGTGATCAATTTGAGCACGCTGCCTTCGCCCTTGCGCTCTCCGCGCCTGTTTGAGCTCGCTCAGCATCCGAGCGGACGATCCGGGCCCCTCGCGCCGTCTGCCGCTGCTCGTGCCGCGTGCTGGCCGCCCCTCGAGGAGGCGCTGCGCTCGGGCGCCGATGCGCTCTGCTGCGTCGCTGTCATGTGCAGCTGGACGGATGGACGGGCCGGCGGGCCGCTCGTCGAGCGCGGCGGCGCGGGCGACTGCTGCTCATTTGTACCGGTACGGCTGCAGCTGAGCGATGGCCTCTTTGGCGAGTTTGTGCTCGAGTGCGCCGCGCGCGAGGCCGTCCTCGAGCAGCTCCTTGACGCGAGTGCGGCGGACCTCGCCCCGCTGCCCGCCGATGAGCAGCGCCGCTCCCTCGACAAGCAGCTGTGCACCGAGCGCGTGTGGGCTCTCACGCGGGCGCCTAGCCACGGGCACGGGGGCGCTCACCTGTGGACGGTCAATCTGACTGCGCCGCTCGACGCGGTCTGCCCGGGCTGACACGGGCCAGTCACGGACCTCTCAAGCACGCTCGAGACTCAATCTGGCCGGCGAGACTCAATCTGGCCGGCGAGACTCAATCTGGCCGGCGAGACTCAATCTGGCC
>ENA-UOXK01000481-UOXK01000481.1-mixed-culture-metagenome-genome-assembly--contig:-NODE-481-length-30485-cov-35.983109_pt1 | contig 30485 bp, 24 predicted proteins | sample MGYA00238160_ERZ761638 | MGnify/ENA primary metagenome ERZ761638 (study PRJEB28912, sample SAMN08777098) | mixed culture metagenome | isolation source: Freshwater growth medium | place: USA...
ATTGCTGTTCATCAGAGCTACACAAGCAGCCTGGTGAGCGCGACAACCCGGTCCGCCCTGCTAAAGCTAGACCAGGCTCACATCGCGGTGGGTGGGCGGGAAAATATCTCTCTCATGTCGGTAAAGCTGACGCGCATCTAACGCGCATCAATCGCGCGATTGGCCGCCGTAAGATCCGTGCCTCCCGTTGGAATTACATCGGGATGCGCATCAAACAATTTCGAGATTCCCTTGAATCTGAAACGTGAGCAGCATATCTCCCAGTATGCATCCGCACGGTACCCCATATGCCCAGTACCCCTTCCCCCTGGTTGGGCCAGGGTGGTAGCTCCTGCCAACAGTCTCATCACACGTTGAGTTCACGGTCGGGGTCGCTTAACCGTTAGGGTCAAGCGGCAGTAAACTTGGTCGCGTGTTTGACTTGAATTGCTGTTCATCAGAGCTACACAAGCAGCCTGGTGATAGCCTGGTGAGCGCGACAACCAAGCGACAACCCGGTCCCTGCTAAAGCTAGACCAGGCTCACATCGCGGTAGGTGGGCGGGAACACATCTCTCTCAGTGTCGGTAAAGCTGACGCGCATCAATCGCGCGAAGGCGCGATTGGCCGCCGTAAGATCCGTGCCTCCCGTTGGAATTACATCGGGCGATGCGTATCAAACAATTTCGTCGGCGATTCCACTTCTCACAGCACCGATCCCAGCTCGAAGTCTTTGCAACCTTGTAGGTCTAGACTCCGCCTCATACTCCGCCTCCTCCCTAGTTTCGTAGTTTGCATTTCAGCTACTTGTGCGCGGGGCTTGTGCGGCTTGCATGTCTCAAGAGGGTTTCCCCTTCCCCCGCCTCCGCCGATTAACGGCCTGGCTGTGTCGGCCACACCTCCGTCCATAGCGATACTTGTAGCGCCCCCCTTGCTTGGGGAACATGCGCGCGCGCGCGCGCGTTGTGTTGAACAGCAGCAGCCCGATTCCGCGAAAAGTCCTCGGATCAGATTTCAGAAGCTCGGCGAAGGTCATCCATCCGACGGGACGAATCATGGCCATCTACTCGATCATGTTCGCGTTCCTGGGCCTCGTGAGCACGGCAGCGTTGCAAGTGGCCCACGGCACCGCGCGCGTGGCGTCGGTGCGGCGCGGCGCTGCATCCATGCAGGTGGCGACCAAGCAGACAGAGGTGCAGTCCCTGCTAGCAAAGAATAGCGCGCTCTTGAAGCAGCTGGCGGCGATCGGGCCGGACGTGCCCGAGATGACGCGGTTGCGCTTTGCGATGGCGTTCCCGAACGCGGAAGAGGCCAAGGCCAACCTGCGCGAGCTGGTCGTGTGGCGCGCGGGCGCGGGGCGCTCCATGGTGGAGTCGGCCGCCAAGGCGGTGGCCCAGGCGACGGCGAACGGCGGCTGGGACAACGAGCCAGTGCGGCTGGCGGCGCCGCACGCGGCGGTGGTCAACAAGTTCATCACGCCCAAGAACGTAATCTCCCTCTCCACCGCGGCCGGCGACCTCGTGTACGTGATCCGCGCCTCGGCCATCGATGATAAGGAGATGATGTCCAAAGTGTCCGTCGAGCAGTTGACCGACTTTTTCCTGTACGTCAAGGAGGTGCACTCGCTCGTGGTGAACGCGCGCTCCGAGCGCACTGGCCGGTTCTGCCAGGTGATGTTCGCCAACGACATCACGGGCACACGCAAGGCACCCGACCCGCTCTTCGCCAAGGCGCTCACGGCGTCGTCGAAGTCATACGAGAAGCTCTACCCGTCTATGGCGGGCCCGACGATGATCCTGAACCTGCCGTTCATCCTGCAGGCCTTCGTGGGCCTCTTCAAGCCGCTCTTCCCCAAGACGGTCCAGGCGCGCCTCAAGTTTGACTCCGCCCCGTTCCTGGCGAAATTAGAAGACCTCTCCCGGCTGGCAACGGACCAAAAGGTACGCTCCGGCTTCCTGCGCGAGGTGGACGGGCTGCTCGGTCCGATGGGCGTGGTGACACCCACGCGCTAGGCCTCGTGCTTCAGAGCTGGGCGGCGGGCAGCGAACTCGGTGCGATCTCGGCGGATGCTCATTGGAGCTGGGGGACCTGGCGCTATCGCGCTGTGGTGAGCTCTTGCATGCAAGGGCCCAAGGGGACTGGCGCCGCCCGGCGCGCACTACACATCTTCAGCACTCTACAGCTTTTTTAAATGATCCGACAAAAAGAACGGACGAGGCGTCAAGAGCGCTCCTGACGGCTGCTCAACGCCGCGCGCGCGGACGCGAGATACGATCACCGACCCCCGGGCTCGAATGTCGAAAATCGAAACCAACAAGACCTATTTTCTGTTTAAGTAACTCAATTTTAGCTTCATCGGTATTTTTGCACATGTCATAAACCATTTCAGCATAAAAGGTTGTCGCGTCTGTCGTGTTAACGTTCACACTCGACCACAACCAACATGCGAACCCTGCACGTCCTCGTCTTTGTGCTCAATGCGTGCCAAGCGCTCGTACTCGGAGGCGTGCAAGCGAATATGAACCTCCTCGAGCGTCCGAGCACGCCGCTCTTCTGCCTCAACGTCTGCCTCCGAGTCAAACCCGAGCGTCGAGACGAGTTCCTCAGATGCATTCGCGCCAACCAGGAAGGCACCTTGACTAGTGAGCCGCTCGCCGTCACGTACGTCTACGGCGAGGACGAGAAGGAATCAAACACGTGGCGTTTCTTTGAGCAGTATCTTGGTCGTGAAGGCTTTGAAGCGCACCGCAAGACGCCACACTTTGCGGATTGGGAGACGTTTGCAGCGACTGAGCCATTCACCGCCCCTCCCGAGGTGAAGTTTTTCGTGGAGGACTCTGCGACGAGCGTGTGCACGGGCGCCGAGGCGGTGCGTGAGGTCCTGACGGTGGGTGACTTCACCAAACTCTTCTGTCTGGACGTCCAACTGTCCGTCAAGCCCGACTCTCGCGAGGCCTTCCTCAACGCCCTCCGCTCGGACCAACGGGGCGCGCTGACCTCGGAGCCGCTCGCCGTCTCGTATCTCTTCGGCGAGGACACCGAGAGGCCGAACGTCTTCCACATGTTCGAGGCGTATGCTGGCGGGCGCGAGGGCTTCGCCCAGCATTCTCAGACGCCCCATTATGCTGATTGGGCCAAGTTCAAGGCCACCGAGCCCTTCTCAGCTCCAGCCAAGGTGGGCTACTACGAAATCTACCTGCCCTTTGGCCTCTCGGATTGAACCTCGGCCTCGCTGTCGGTCGATCGTGGATCCACAATAGTCACGTAAGCCACTAGTCATGGCCTTATGCATAAACTCGTTCCACGAACACGACTACCTAACAGTAACACCACACCCAAACGAACGCGCCGCGCGGCTACGTGGACCGCCGGCTGCGCCTCGCGTCGGGCCCTCGCGCGTCGCCTCTGAGACGAGAGACGGAGACCGTCGGCACGTCGCATTATCGCCGTCCGACCGTCGTGCGACAAGCCGGCCACGCCATGAAGAGTCAAGAACATGCCATGCACCATGATGATGCGCATCTCCCCTACATCGTTCCCCATAACACACAGAGAGAAAGCACCAGCCAGGAGTAGCAGGGCCTACCGGTATCGACTGCCGGTACGCTCTCCCCCGACCCGCCCACGACGACGCCCAAGCGTGCTCGTGGCGGCGCTCGCTCATGACCTCTCACCACGCGAGGGACGAGGCCGCGGCGCATGGCGTGAGTGAAGCGTGGACGAACATGTTCCACTCTTCCTCCTCCGCGCGATCTCAACCTTGCGTAACACCTTTTGGAGCTCTTTTTGGACCGCCTCCGCGCGATCTCAACCTTTTGGAGCTCTTTTGGGACCGCCTTGAGGCACAGTTGGAGGCGCTCCAAAGCGGATCTATTTTTGGAGCGCCTTGAGGCCGAGGACGCCGGCGGCGAGGAAAGCGAGCTTGCGCACCGGCCCCGAGGCCAGCGGACCCGCCGTAGCTCCGAGAGCGAGATTGAGTAGCGTGGACGCGATCAGCAGCCCCTGCAGCGACTCAAGGCGCTTCTCGAGCGACTTGATGCCGCGCTCGACCTCGACCGATCTCGATCTCGTCGTGAGCTCGCCCGCCGCGAGCGCGCGCATCGTCTCCTCCACATACGCGACGCGACTAGGAGCCTCGACCACCGCCTTGATGCCATCAAATAGGGCCTGGCGCTGCGCCTTGGCCTGCAGCTGGTACTTTTCGGTGATGATCTGGCCCACGTACGGTTCGACCATCTTGCGGAAGTCGTACCTGATGAGGGACGCCATCAGAGGTCATCAGGGGGGATTCAAGAGGCAGTCAGCTCCTAGTCGTACCTGATGAGGAAGGCCATCGGCATGCACTCAGAGGCCATCAGAGGGAGAGACGTACTTGGGATCGAGGCCTCTCCCGATGCCGTCGACAGACGCGAAGGCGCGCCCAACAAAGGTGAAGATCGACGGGAACTTGATGACGCCGTCATCGACCATGCCCTGCAGCTCGGCGCCCACTTTCTCGGTCACATCCTCGGTCGCCCGCCCCGCTGCCGAGTCCTTAAAGTTCTTGACAACGAAGGCGCCTACTTTTTGGAGCGCCATGCGGTCGGTCGCCTTATCGACGAATCCCATATCGAGCAGCCCCTCCACGAGCTGCGAGGCTGCCTCTCGCAACTCGGCCGTTGAGGGGCTGGCAGAGCCGCCAAAGAGGGCAAAGGCCGCATTCCGCAGGCCCTGCTGCACCTTGGGCTCCAGAGTGTCGACCATCCCGAAATCATAGAAGACGAGTCGTCCTTTGGCATCGACGCACATGTTGCCTGGGTGCGGGTCGCAGTGCAGCACCCCTGAGCGCAGTAGTTGCGTCAAGAAGATGTCGACGACCTGTTTGGCAAGGGTCGGCCCGTCGAGTCCACTGGCCTTGAGCTTCTCCGTGTCCGTCAGCTTCATCGACTGCATGTCAATCACGAGCATCCATCAGAGGCAATTGGAGGCACGATCAGAGGCGCAATCAGAGGCAATCTCCGAGGCCGGCTCAGGGGCACCTGCACGTATTCCATGGTGAGCATTCGCGCCGTGGTCGCATTGTCGAAGACCTTTGGCACGACTACATCCAATCCCTTCGGCAAGCTGGTCGCAAACATGCGCGCATTCTTCGCCTCGTTCAGATAGTCAATCTCGAGGTACAGCAGTCGAGCCGCGTCGTCGGTGTATTGCAGCCAGTCGCGCGCCGTCGCGCCTGCCTTGCGTTGGGACCGCTGCTCAAGGAGATCAGGAACAGAGAGATCAATGTAGATCAAGGTAGATCAAGGTAGATCAAGGTAGATCAAGGTAGATCAAGGGAGAACACACGATTGCCTTTAGATGATGGACACGGGGCGGCAAGTGGAGGCGATCGGTGATCGAAGAAAGCCATCCAAATGAATCACAGGCCCAATCACAAGCCATCCAAGGTCGTCACCTTTTCAAAGAAGTTGCCCACACGCGCCATCAGACGGATGTTGAAAAAGTCCGTGTCGAAGAGCTCACGCAGGTTGCGCCGCTGAACCTTGACTGCGACGGGTTGGTCGCCGAGGGTGGCTCGGTGCACCTGCCCGAGCGACGCGCCCGCGATTGGCTCGAGCTCGAAGCTCGAGAACACCGCATCCAACGGCTGGCCCAGTTCAGCCCCCACGATAGACTTGACACGGTCCGCGGAGATGGTCGGCACCGAGTCCTGGAGTGCGACGAGCTCGTCGATGTACACGGGCGGGAGCAAGTCGGTGCGAGCCGAGGCCACCTGACCGAGCTTGATCATCGTTGGCCCGAGCCGCAGCAGCTCGCCCGTCAACCATCGCGCCACAATCGCCTGCTTCTCGAGCTTCTTCTTATCGTCCTTGTCGAGCTGCGCCCGGATGATTTTCCAGGTGGCGACCATTGAGAAGCGCCAGAGCGCGAGCGAGCGGCGTAGCGGCCGGCCGCGGCTCCTTTCCCACAGGTCCTCCATGGCGTCGCCCGACACCGTCAAAGCGGACGACGCCTTGGACACGGTTCCCCGAGCGATGGCAGTCGGCACCACCACGCCGGTGTATTTGGTGCCGACGTACGACGTGACAGCGTTGGACTCAATCACAGCCAAGCGACCTCGCGATGTCGCGCGCACCACGCACGGGCCGGCGTGCATGCCAGCTGGCATGTACGCTGGAATCCAGCCGGCGGCGGAGAGCGCCAGGCTGAGCCAGAGCATCTTTCTTGCCGAAGGCGATCGAAGCCTCGACAACACCCGTGCTCTGCGAGCGCTTCGCGTCGCGACAAGAAGCCGAGACGACGCTTGCAAACGCGACGCTGCATGCAAGGGGGGGGAGGGGGGAAGGGGGGACTTGTGCGTAGGTGCGGGATTGGTAGCCGGGCTGCCCAGGAGCGTGTTGATGTCATGCTGATGCACACGCTTCCCGGCCGCGGCCCTTCCCTGCGTTCCTCGGTCTTGAAGTCCTTCATTGCCTTGCGTAGTTCAATGCAGCCTCGTGAGATGTTGTATAATTTCCAATATTGATCATCTTATCAGTGCCCCTCTTGCCTTTTGCCTGGTATTCGCTGAGGCGGGGACCAGCTAATGACGTCATTGTGTATGACTTTGACACGCCCTTGTAGCCGGTTGCGTTCAAGCCAGATTAACAGGGACTCCGGGTTGTTGACCACCTCCTTCGGCACCTGCTCAAGGTCCTTGACAACTGCATGTTCACCACCAGCATGACGAAGAAGGTCATACCAATCCTTCGACTTTTGGTCGTTGCCGCTGTACGCACCCTCGATGGAAGGTCTGGGCTTCAGCTCAAGCTCGAGCGTCGACGTGGGAGACGTCGACGCACCTCCGGCCCCGCCAACTTCTTCGATGAACGCCGAGAACGAGAGCATCAACTTGAAATCCGCGACGAAGACGGCGGGAAGCTTGGCGCGAGCGAGAACTCCTTCGAGACGGTCCATGTGGATCTCGTTCTCGGTGTCGAGGTCGCCTTTGAGGGTACAATGACTAGTCCCTCAGATTCGGCAATTGCCTAGGCTTCCTCAAATGTTGCCGCTGCCGCCTTGGCAACCTTTCTCGCTGCCTCCTCGGCCACCTTCTCTGCGGCTGCTTGCTCGGCTCCAACGTGCCTTGCGTAGTTCAACGCAGCCACGTGAGGTGTTGTATATAAACCAATGTAGGTGATCTGACCATTGCCCCTCTTGCCTGTTGCTGAGTAATACATGCCCTTGGCGCTCACGCCCTTGTAGCCGGTTGTGTTCATCTTCGAGGGTACGAGGACTAGTCCCTCACGTTCGGCAGTTGCCTCGGCTTGCTCCACTGTGAAGTTGTCCTCGGTGGTTGTGCGCCGCCGTCGCGAGGTGTCCCCTTTCTGTCTCCCAGATCTGCAGAGTTTCAAAAAGCGTGTAATTTGCAGCCTACTCTTGTCGTCCTGGAGGTGGCATGCGAATATCGGAAAGAAGAGGGCGAGGCAGAAGATGAGGAGGCAGATGACCTCGTCGCGTCTGCGGCCAATCTGGACCACCAGGTAGCCAGAACCAAAGCGCACCAAGACGAGGGGATGCACAACCTGTGCACCTGCCCTATCTGCTCCGCCGCCACCTCCTCCGAGACCTCCTCCTCCTCCGCCTCCTCCAACTCCAGCTCCTCCGCTGCCTCCGCCACCTCCACCGATGCGGCCGCCTCCTCCTCCATCGCCGCTCACGCCCTTGTAGCCGGTTGTGTTCATCTTCGAGCCAGGGTGTGGTGTAGTTTTTTCCCAAAAGTGGTGTAGTTTCTTCCCATACGCATTCATGTGCATTCATATGCATGCTTTTGCATTCATATGCATTCCATTGTTTTTTCCATGCATTCAGACATGCTGCATTCTACAAATCGGTTGCATTCGAACGCATTTTACAACCACTTTGAGCTGCTGCATTCTTACGATGCGAGACGGTTGCATTCTGAGTGCCGTTTCGAGCAGGTTGAGCGGCCTTTTGGATTGGGGTAGAGCTCACAGTGTTGGCAGCGCTGTCATTCTTGCTGCCTTTCTGCGGACTGCGCTCGCAGCAGCTCGCTGATCTTGCGGGCTCCTCATTGGGGCTCCTCCCGCGCTCGTCGCCACGTCGCCAGAGGGATCTCGCTCGCGTGCGAAAGCAAGTCTTGAACTTGAACTTGAACTTCAACTTCAACTTGAACTTCAACTTCAACTTCAACTTCAACTTCTCACACAACAAATGTAACGGGTGATGAGAGTTCGTCTTTGCACGTGTGAGGTGGACGCCTCCAGGGCGCACGTTCGTGAATGCAGTTCGTGAAGAGTTGCGTATCGCAAGTATAAGTAGAGAAATGTTTTCCGAGAATTATTCTCCTCTGTGCATGACCGCCATTGATCGAATCGTGAAAGTTTTGACGGAACTCAAGTTTGCACCTCGATCCTCACGCAAAACGGTAAAAGCCCAAATCGCTTCGATTCGATCTGTGCAGACTCGAGTGGACGACATTTAGCTCTTGCTTGCAGTGACTGCTCTTGCCCTGTTCATGAGCGACCACACCATGTGGGATTCCTTCGCCACTTATTTTGTGCAACCTTCGCAACGTTCCAATGACTCCAACAGCGGCTCCCGCGCTCCAACAGAGGCTAGTCCTCCGCGCGGCGGAAGCTTGATCAGTTTCTCCCATGCCTTGAAGACACACGCGATCCGTTTGGACGAGAAGAAGGCGAGCACGCGCGCAGGCTTCCTGCGCACACTGGCAGAGCTGATCGGACCGCGGCCGGCCAACGACGCGGACGGCCGCCTGCCCTGGCGGGAGGAATACGAGGCTCTCTCGATCGTCTGCCTTGACAACGATCGAGAGCAGCAGGGCGAGCCGCGCCACTTTGAAGGCACGCACACTGAGCTGCGCAGCTTCCTGCAAACCAGCGAGGGTGCGGATTACTGTCTAAATAACGAGATCGACCTGCCGCGCGAGATGAAGATCCAGCAAGCCAACATCGAGCGCCTCGTGGCTAGAGGGTGGCACCGCGAGCACGCGGAGTCATACACGCTCCTCTTTCCCCTCCGCTCGGGGCTCAGTGCGGATCTCGACCGCTCCACCACGGAGGTGCGCTTCCCAGGCTGCAACTATGCGATGGCCGAGGCGCTCTTCCAAACCGCGCTGAATCAGCAAGCGCAACGTTTAGACGACGCGGCGAAGCTGAAGGGGAAGGCCGCGGCGGTGGCCGGTGCGCCTCGCCGTTTGTACAAGCACTTGACCGGCCCGAATTCGCTCACGGAGGCAGACGGTGCGTGGGCGGGGCTCAATGTGCCTGACCGGACTGGATTCCGCGGCCTGACCTCAACCGCGCTGTGCATCGCAACGGACGAGCCTCGGGCGTTTACCACGCTGGGCTTCCGAAATGCGACCTCGGTGGACGGCGAGGGCATCTACCAGCTGAACGAGGGGGGGGACATCGTCTGCTTTGAAGGGGCGGAGAATGAGGAGGAGCTGATGCATCAGTGCGTCATGATCGACGAGCACAACGGCGCGCTGCCCGCGAACACTCTCTTCCGACTGAAGCGGGTAGAGGAGCCGGGCACATGGGAGGTCGAGGGCATGTCCATGCCGATCTCCCCGACCTCCCCGGTCGTGAGCGCGGCCAAGACCGACCGTAAGGCGAAGCCCAAGGCGGGAGCCCAGGCCAAGACGAGTGCAGATTGTCGGCGGGATTCGGCGGAGGCGGAAAGGGCGCTCGTGCTCGGGCTGGTGAAGCCCAACTGTCGCCTTTTCGTCGTCAGTTGCACCTTCAAGAGGCCAACCGAGGTGGGCGATGGGGGCCGTACCTTTCTCACCGGTAAGATGAGCGGCGCTGTGAACACTCTGGTCTATGGCTCGCGCGAGACGTACATTAATGGTCTCGATGACAGTGCGAGGACGGCGGCTCGAACCCCGTCGCGTGTACCCCGTTCCCCAACCCCTACCATTCCCTCTACCCGCTGCTCGCTTTTGCGTCTGTGGGGAGCCTGATGAATGCCCTCATCGCGTCCGCCCCCCTCATCGCGTCCGCCCCCCTCATCGCGTCCGCCCCCCTCATCGCGTCCTCTCCCTTCCCCCTTCTCTCCCCTCCCTTCTCCATCATCTTGCCAGTCCTCGAGAACCCAATCTTAACGATGGAGCAGGAGTTCAATCGGCCTCAGCAGAGCTTTACCGACTGGCGTGGGGAGGTCCATGACCTTGCCGCCCTGTGGAAGTACGTGACGGGCGTCGCCAGGCGGAAGGAGGATGCGCATCAGGGCGTGCGTGACAAGAACAACGATGGCATGACGCCAAACGACTTCAAAGCTCGCGCCAACCTGCACATCAAGCAGATGCGCGCGAAGATCATCCTTCGGCGCCATGATGATGAGAGCAAGGCGCTGGGCTTCGATCCGGAGCTTTTGCTCTTGAGCGAAGGGGACGCGCTGCTCACCCTCGACGAGGTCCACGCGGTGCGCCTGTACAGCGGACCCGCCTTCCAGCCAATCAACGCCTTCCTGCGCGAGATCGGCAAGCTCACGGGCGAGTTTCGTCACCACATGGCACGCCACCCCGAGCTCACGTTCGCCGCGACGACGCGCCACCTGTGCCGTGCCATCCGGAAGCTCGCCGACGTGACACGTGACAAGGTGAGCACATGCACCACGTCCTTGATCAGCTGTGCCTGAGTGCACCTCTGAACCTCTCTGAGTGTCACCCTGAGTGTCTCTCTGAGTGTCTCTCTGAGTACCTCTATCATCAGGGCGTCCAGCGGCTCTACCGAGGCGTTCGGGGCGAGCTCCCCCCGGCGTTTTGGGATAAGGATGGTCTCGGCATGATCTCAGCAGTGGATAACGGCTTCATGTCCACCTCGAGGAACGAGCGCACGCCGATTAGCTACATGCAGGGCGAGTTCAACGTGCTGTGGGAACTTGCCGCGAGCGATCCGAGTGATGACGCGTACCATTGTGGGGCGGACATCTCGATGCTCTCCCAATTTGAACACGAGGACGAGGTGCTTTTCCCGCCCAACACAATGCTCATCGTGCGCCCCGCGCCCCTCTCCAACATCGCCGGCCCCAAGTTCTCCAACGGGACCAAGGTCTACGTGCAACGCTCGAATGGAGAGGAAACCCTTGGCACGGTCCATGAGTACCATACGCGCCGGCAGCAGTACACGATCGCGCTGCCTGCGGGGGAGAACAAGTTTGCATTCGAGTCCATGATGCGGGCCGCGGATCCGAATTGGAAGCCCGCGGATCCGAAGGCGGCGGCGGCGGCGGATCCGAAGGCGGCGGCGGCGGCGGCAGCGGCGGCGACGGCCGACAAGACCAAGGAGTTCAGTACGGCGCGATCCCGCTCGATTGCGCGTAAGGAGCTCTCGATGCATGAGTTTGACCAGAAGAGCGGCAATGCGTGGATGCGTGTGCACGTGCGCCCGTGCTTCGTCTGAAGCAGCTGCGCAACACGAGAGAGGAGTCGGAGTGGTGGCATATAATTATAAGTGGAGAGAGTGACCCGCCCGGCAGCGGGAGGACATCCCGAAGTCTCATAAAGTTTCAGATCCCAAACAGATCGGATGCAGCGCTCGTCGGATCATGATGATGCGCGATGCCATCGGCGATCATCCGTGCCGTTTCATGGGCGTCAAGAGGGCGCCCGCCATCGGGCCCTGATGGGGGCGCCTGCCATCGGGCGCGTCTGTCGATGCCGCCGTCTTCTCCACCGCCGTCCCGCTATCATCCCCTACCCGCCGGGTGCGTGTGCGCCGCCGCAGGCTTCCTCGCACCGATGCCGACTCGGCTGCGCGCGCGCGCGGCGCGCGCGCCGCAGGCGTCCACGGGTCCACCGCCCGCCGCCGCCCGCCCGGCTGCGTTGGAGGCGTCCGAGCGACGCGCGACTCGTAACATTCGAGGTTTACGCACAAAAATGATTTGGGGGATGATGGGTGTGAGACACGGAGCACACACGGACACGAGAGCCAAGAGCGAGCAACGGCCAACGCACACTTTGCTAACGTGCTTTGTGATTGAGAGTCCTTGGAGGATTCGTTCCCACATCCACGCTCCCCCTCCCAACCGAGTAGGCCAGACTCCGAGGCGAGACGATAAAACCGGTACCCCAGCCTCGCCCTATGAACTCCATATTAGGATCTTTTTCGGACAATACATGTAACCGAAATCCAGTCTCGAGGTCCAGGTCGCAGTCCTCCAGTCCAGGTCGCGGGAAGGACGAGCGCAATGGCCGACGTCACGCTGGACAAAGGGGCGTTTGTGAAGGAGAAGTCGTCCAGCACGATGTCTGCAACGGGCGACGAGTCTTCAACGGGCGACGATGATCATGACAGCAAGCTCGAGCGCACCTCTCACGACCCGTCAGACGACGTCGACTTCACCTTCACAGGGGCCCTCACCGATGGCCTCAACATGGTGAGAGATGTCGTGAAATTCCTGTGCACCGTCAAGTTCTCCGTCTTTGTCGCAATCTTGGGCTCGGCCATAATCATTGGCTTCTCCGCCATGGACGGCGATATCTGCATTCAAACGGCTAACATCAGCAGTGTCAGGAACGTCACCTCTCTTCGGAACGTCACCATCGGCAACGTCACCTCTCTTCGGAACGTCACCGGGCCAGTGACGAGGTGGACGCCCGAGATCACCTGCCTCAAGAGCGAAGCGTATTGGGTCATGGCGCTCTACCTCTACGCCCTCATCGTGATGGCCAACGACGCCCCTCCCGACTTAGTGATGCTCGGTTTCACGAACGTCCTCATCTTCTCCAAAATCATTACGGACAAAGATGCGTGGTCCGGCTTCTGCAGCACCTCCATCCTCGCAATCGCATCGCTCCTCGTCATGTGCAGGGCTCTCGAGGAGACAAAGGCAGTCGAGGCGGTCCTTCTGCCCATCCTCGGCAATCCATCCAACCATTTTAGTGCGATACTCCGGCTGACGTTGCCCGTCATCTGTCTCTCCGCCTTCCTCAACAACACGCCCATCGTTGCCATGCTCATGAGCGTCTGCGAGAATTGGGCCGCTCGCTCCAACTTGTCTGTCAAGTGCCTCCTCATGCCTCTCTCTTACGCGGCGCTGCTTGGCGGCTGCTGCACGCTCATCGGCACGTCGACCAACCTCGTTCTCAACGGGCTGATCAAGGACGATAAAGACCCGCCCATGAAGCCCTTCACTCTCTTCCAGTTCTCCGCTGTCGGATACCCTGGCGCAGTCGCAGGCTGCGTCTACATGGCGATTTTCTGTCCTATTTACTTTCGCCCGAAGCGTGCGCCGGGTGCGAAGGCCGAGACGCTTTGGGAGCGGTTTCGCTATGGGCCCTTCTACAGCACAAGGCCCGACGGCTACGGCAAGTCGACACAGTCGACTACGCTCGATGGTAAGCTCGATGTCGAGACGTCTGGGGTGCAGCCGGCGGGCTTGCAGCCGGCGGGCTTTGGCTCGCGAGGATCGCCCAGGTATGTAGTCTCTCAGCTCTCGCTCGCATCTGGCCCGTACCTCGCCCGCATCTCCCCCTCACATCTGGCTCGCATCTCGCCCGCTTCTCAGGTACGTCCTCGAGGTACTCGTCACGCGCAAGTGCGCTCTCCTCCTCGGCACCGCTCCCGCCGAACTAGGCTCCCTCGTCGTGCCTGATTGCAAGGCGGCATGCGTGCCGAGGGTGCTCATTCGTGCACTGGAAGACGTCCACCCTATCGGGCCGCTCACGAGCCCTACTCTGCTCATCCAGGAAGGCGACCGGCTCCTCGTACGATGCCTGGCGCAGGCCATCCCAGCGCTGCGCAAGGTGGAAGGGCTTATCATCCGGCCCGAAGCGCCCACGCGCCGGGATGACACTGGTGCCGTCAAGGTGCTGGTTGAGGCAACGATCGGGAATCTCTCCCCTCTCGTTGGGCTGAGCCTAGCGGACGCACTGGCTTCCGAAACCCTGAGCGGGGCACATGTCTGGGCGCTTCGCGAGGGCTCGTCTGCGGTGCAGCCGACCCTCGCCGATCCCGACTCAGCTCTGATGACGTGGCACCGTGACACCGGGAGCGTCATTCGCGAGTTCTCTCTCGTCGCAAGCTCACCCGAATACTATTCCGAAGGTGAGGCGAAACAACCATCAGACCAGCTTGCGCACCTCTTGCCAGGCTCCACAGGCTTCTCGAGCCGGCAGCAGAGCTTGCCGCTGACTGTCGGTACCGTGCTGCTCGTCGAGGCTCCAAACAGCTGGGTGTGGGCACACCGGGCGACGAGCGCATTTGCGCACCTCAAGCGTATCACAGATGCCGCCGCCGAGACCCCTGCCGCTGGCGTGCGACGGCCGTTCTGGCCGCCCAAGAAGGCAGATGTCATCAAGAAGTTGAGGGTCGCCGCGTGTCTCAGCGCGCTGGTCACCTTGCTCTGCCTCTCTGCCTTCGAGATAGTTGACCTGTTCCCACTGGCACTCGCCATAAGCGCCTGTTTCATCGCGATCGGAGCCATGACCCTGGACCAGGCGTGGCGCGCGATCAACTACCGTGTCTTGCTTGTCGTCGCGTGCTCGTTCGGCCCCGGCAAGGCGCTCACCAACACGGGCCTCGCCAAGTTCGCCGGCGTCGCGCTCCAGTCTATGACCAGCCTTGGCAGCTTTGGCTTCCTCTTCATGATTGTTCTCTTCTCGTCCTTGCTCACTAGCATTGTCTCGAACTCAACGGCCGTCATCACTATCTACGCGATCCTGCGTACGATGAAAGTGCCAGGCATCTCGATGGAGGCGATGATGTGCTGCATGATGCTTGGCGCCTCGACCGACTACATCACGCCCATCGGGTACCAAACGAATCTGATGGTGTACAAGCGTGGCGGCTACGCGTTCGCCGACTACACAAAGGTGGGTCTTGGCCTGACGATTCTGGAATGCGCCGTCTACGCTGGAATGTCAATGATCGTCCTGTGAGTGAGGGCCACGGCGGAATGGGCCGCAAGACAAAGGGGAAGGGGGGTGCGATGATGTACGAGCTGCGTGTGCGCGCGCCCCGCGCACCTCGTGTACTGATACGACATACGAGGCGCCGCCGACGACTGCTGATGGCGCGCTCGGGGATCGGCAGGCTCGGGCGGGCTCGGGCGGGGTGCTCAACCTGGGGGCACTCGGGGATCGGCAGAGCTCGGGGGCGCTCGGGGGCGCTCGGGGGCGATCAGGGGCGATCGGGGGCGCTCGGGGGCTCGGAGCGACGATCGGGGGCGCTCGGGGGCGCTCGGGGATCGGCAGGGCTCGGGGGCGCTCGGGGGCGATCGGGGGCGCTCGGGGGCGATCGGGGGCGATCGGGGGCGATCGGGGTATCGGCAGGGCTCGGGGGCGCTCGGGTCGTGCTCGGGGATCGGCAGGGCTCGGGGGCGCTCGGGGCGCGTGAGGTTATTTCCCAATTTCCGCTCATGTGGCGGCGGGCATGCAACGAAATGGGCAAAATATCATCATAGGGATGGGCCCTTATAAACATGAAACGAATAGAAGACCACTCCCTTTGGGTCAACCATTCAGATCCCAAACAGGTGTGGGATGGGCCCTCATCAACCTTGAAAAATAGAACGGACACGACCACTCGGCTTTTTCGTAGGAGTCACTTGCGTGGGTCAACTCTCTACTCTGCGAAGTCGTCACCACTTTCAATAGGTCAATATGTGAGAGTGAGAGTGAAGTATGTTCACAGACACACGACACATTCACAGTGCGTGGAAGGGGCCCTCACACTGCCCAGGACAACGCCAAGCGGAAAATGCGGCACGCCATCGGTCTCGCCCCTCGCCACCACGCGAGCGCTGCTCATCGCGAGGCGCGAGGACGCATTGGATGCGAGCTTTCCGGCAGTGATGCTCGCACCCGCTTCGGCCATTTGCTCCACGTCACGATGAACGCCTTCCCAGCTGCTGATGACGACGCCTACCTAGACGCGCCGATTGAGGAGCTCAAGGCCCACATGTCGATCGCGCGTGCCTCCAATGATCGTGCGAAGCTCTCGGAGCTCGTCGATGCCCTCGAAGCGCTCAATCCGACGGATCGGTGCGCCACTTCCCCGCTGCTCGATGGATACTGGGAGACCGTGTATGCATCGCCTGAGCCCTGCTGGGCTCGGGGCCGTCCGGTGCTGCACGTCATCGAGAGCTGGTGCCCGCAAAACCTGGGTCCCGGTGCGCCAGGCGTCTTGGCCAACCCGCGCGGAGAGCTGTGGTCCGATGTGGCCAAGGGTCGCGGCGCATACGTGCAGCGCGCGCGGCTGCGCTGGGGCACCATCGAGCTGCGTGCCACCTACCAGTGGCTCGGCGGCGAAACCTGGGACGTCGAGTTTGTCTCTCGAGCCCGCTTGCTTTTCGGCCTGCCGCTCTGGCGCGCGCCGCTGCTCGCGCCCCTTCCGAGCGACCTCGACCACGGTGTGCGCCCGACGTACGTCGACGGCGAGCTTTGCATCCTGCGCGCGCCCGCTTGCACTGCCGGACAGACCACATTGCGTTCCGAGCGTGTCTACCTGTTGCGACGGCGCCGGAACCGGCTGTGGCAGGACGGCAGTTTCAAGGGGCTCTCCGACCGGCCGTTGGTCGGATTCGACCTCGACCCGTGATCTTAACCGTGATCTGCCAGGAGCTGGTGTATGCCTGGCGATGGTCCATGGGCTCCATCTGGGCGTTGGGCGGTTGGGGATTCACACGGGAGAGCAAGTGCATGAGTCATGACGTATGCGATGCGAGGAGACTTTATAGTGCTCGAGTTTGTACAGATCAGTCTTGAGACAGCAGCGTCGGCGAGTCCGGTCGGACCGCACTCATGCTGACCGCTCACCGCTGACCGGACACTATCAGACACTAAGCGACCGCCCTCTAAAGTGACGTTTCACTGAGTGAAAAGTCGAAAAATCAGCGGCTCGCGCGGGTGGGCCGCGCGCGCGCGATGAGTTACGGTCTTCTACCATCTAGAACGGTCCGCGGTGGGCGGGTACCCGTAACCGCTAACCCGACCGCTATCCGGATAGCGGATACGCACGCGACGTGTACACGGGTTAGCCGTAGGAAACTCTAGGATCCTTCGATCGTATCCGAGCAGAAGTCGGCTCTCGATACTCAAAGCCACTCTCTCGTCGACCCCAGCTGCAGCTGCCGCAGCTCCAAGCCAGCGTCTAACGTCCCCTGCGGCACGCGCGCGTCGGCAGCCCGGAATGAAAAGTAGAAGAGCACCCGGCGCGATTCGGACTCGTTCGCCGAGCCACAGTGCAGCAGCCTCGAGTCGAAGATCATCGCGTCGCCGCTGCACAACGTGCCGAGACGCCTGGGCGTGCTCGAAAGCAGCGCCTGCTTCGCACCCGTCTGCGGCTGCGCGTTGAAGGCCTCGTGAGACTCCTTGATGTGTGTGCCAGGCAGGAAGACGGTGGGACCCATGCTCTCGCTCACATCCTACGGTCAGATGAAAGCGAGCAGCAGCATGAGAGTCGGAGGGTCCGAGTCCTTATGAGAGTCAGAGGGCCACACGCCATGAACGCGTGGCTTACACGCGGCTCCACAATGGTGCATGGGGCACTAATGAGGGGCGCAATCAAGGCGAGCGAGTCTCAAGGGGTGGCTGATGGGGGGCGCAATCAAGGCGAGCGAGTCTCAAGGGGTGGCTGCATCGGGCGTGATGCTTGAGTTGGCGCAGCATCGGGGGCGCTGCTGGCACCTGCAGAGCGACAAAGACAGTAAGGATCAGTGGACCAGCACTCGGCTGCTGATACGCCGTGTCCGGATGAATCGGCTGCCGAGGCGCGTGGGGATCGGCCACCAGAGCGGCACACTCGAAGAGCACCGCATCCTTGCCGAGCATCGTCTCACACACAGCCTGCAACGGTCCGAGAGCCTCGCGTAATGCAGCCACCACCGGAGGGGCTAGCAAGAGCTTGAGGTCCCAACGCTCCGTTGGCGCAAGCACTGCTCCAAAGCTCTGGAGCTCGACCTCCGGGGCGACCGTATGCGTCGCAAACGTACGCGCGCTCGTAGCCAATCGCTCAAGTCGTGGCCACAGGCCGGCGACTTTTGGCGGGGGCTGCGCCTCCTTGAGAGCCTTGTAAAATGTGTCTTGATCTCGTTGCTTCCCGTCGACAGCGACGCGCGAGCGCGCGTCAGCGAGGCTAGTATTGACATGCGCCAGCAGCGTCGCCGCGACACCAGGAGTCAGGCATGCATCGATGCGGCACAAGCCGTTGTCACGCAGCTCTGCCACCGTCGGCTTCGGATCCAATAACACGGATTGACTCAGTATGCCAGCGACGGCTTGCAGCAGTGGTGCCTGCGCCATCAGGTCGCCCTCTCGGATAGAAGAGCGCCTTTGCTCCTGCTCAGCTTCGTAGGCCTTGGCGACAGCCACCTCAACGAGGCGAGCCTGGTCGCCCTTGCTCAGTGGCGTCTTCAGCGCCTCATTCTTCGCCTGGAGCTTAGCAAGGTCGTCAGCCATGGCGCGTTCCCTGTTCGTCGGGATTTGTGACGGTGAGACTATCACCGCGACTGCGCCCGCGAGGGAGGCGCAGCCACATGCGAAGTAGAGGCTGCCGTCGCGCTCCGCGCTGGCCAGACGGGCGATGATTCGGTGCATGGATTCCTATAGGCGTACTTGCCTTTTTGGGAACTCCATTCATATAAAGCCGCGCCCGTTGGTCGCCCACCGCGTAAGGTACGGGGAAACAGAGACAAAATATCTATCCTATCTCTCAACTCAGCTCCTGCACCGCCTCGGCTGCCGAGGTGAGCTGCCCTGTCAGCTCGAAGGCGGCCGCCACTGGGAGATGATCCGACGGGAACCAAGCATTAGGCAAGATCGCTCTCCCGTCGAGGAGCTCCGCCATACGCGCCGTCTCGAGCGGCCGTTGCACGCCCACCAGCCGAAGTGCCGACGTCGAGTAGTATACGTAGTCGAAGCGCGCCGTGAACGGAGGCGTGCCCCCTCCAGCGGGCGGCGCGAGGCCTTGGCCCAACACGGCGCGAACGTCGTGCTCGACCCCCCAGAACTTGCCCTGTGCCAGCTCCTCAGCGTACACCTTTTGGAAGTCAGCCCGCGTGAGTGCCGTGCCGCCGTGCGCCTCCCGCGCGGCCGCAGCCGACCGGGACTCAGATCCACGGGTGGGCACGCCGTTGATAGTTGTGAGCCATGCCTGCAAGCAGAGGCCATCCTGGGCCATCAGAGGGCCATCAAGAGGCAATCAAGTGGTCATCAGTGGCCATCAAGTGGTCATCAAGTCGCAAAATCAAGTCGCAATCAAGAAGCAATCGGAGTCGATGGCCGTCTTGATTGCGGATTGTGGCACGCAATCAAGAAGCGTCATCAAGACGCCATCAAGACGCCATCAAGACGCCATCAAGACGCCATCTGAGTCGATGGCCGTGCGCCATACCTGCTCCTCTGCCGCTGTGAACGTCGCACCATCCGCCGAGAAGGCTGTGAACATTGCATCGAGCGCCGTGGTGAGCGCCGCGCTCGGCTGCCCGGGACAGCGCGGGTCGAGCATCAAGCTCACCAGCTCCTTGGCCACGATGGTGGGAGGTACCGGCTCGCCAGCGCCGCCATAAGCCTCCTCGGCCGCATCCGCGAATCTGGCGAGCGTCTGTGCCTTCGGCTTCGCGGTCACCTCAATCTCGGACGCGCGCGGCTCCGTCGGGTCGCCACTCTCACGGAACGCAGGGAGTACTTGGCCTGTCACGAGCAGCGCTCCGCCATCAGCATGCAATCAGCATGCAATCAGCATGCAATCATCATGCAATCATCATGAAATCATCATGAAATCAGCATGAAATCAGCATGCAATCAGCGTACCGGTCACGAGCAGCTCGCGCACAGCACTCCGCCCTTGGCTGTTGAAGTCGCCACAGATGAGTACCGGTAAGGGTGGCTCGGGCGGCGCCGCCTCCGCGCTTCCCTTACCGGTAAGGGACTTGGCGCCTTTGCCTCCCTTGGCGCCCTTGCCTAATTGGGCAACTTTGGCGCCCTTGCCGTCTCCGCCGTCGCCACCGCCGCCGCCGCCGGCCCCGCCTCCGGCCGCTCCTACCTTGGCGCGAAGCTTGCGAATGGTCTCGAAGGTGTCGTGAACCTGGCGAGGGGCGATCAGAGGGGCGATCAGAGGTCGTCAGAGGTCGTCAGAGGTCCTCAGAGGTCCTCAGAGGTCCTCAGAGGTCCTCAGAGGTCTCGAAAGTGTCGTGTGGACCTGGCGAAGCCGGCGCCGCGCTTCCTCGCCAGCGGCGAGGTGGCAGTTGATGACGAAGACGGGCGGTGCCGCGATGGCGGGCTGGCCCTCCGCATCGAGCAGCCGAAACATCGTGGTGAGCGTCCGGTCACCGTGGAGCACCACACCCGCTGCCTCCGCCGGCTCCGCAGCCTCACCCGCCTCCGCCACCGCCGCCCCCGCCGCCCCCTTACCCTCCACCTTGCCCGCAGTCTCCGCCTTGTCGGCTGCCGGCTCCGCAGAAGTCGCGGGCTCCGCCTTGCCGCCATGCTCTGGTGTGCCGGTGAGTGCAGATGGCGCAGATGGGAGGCTGCCGTCTGCGCAGCACAGGCGCAGCTTGCTCGACTTCCAAAAGGTTGCGGGGCGCATCCGACCACGGCTGAGCACAGCACATTCGTAGCCAGCCTCGCGGAGGAATGCCCAATCGTTTGCAAAGGCCTGATCCGTCACGTGCGAGGTCTCTTGCAGGCAGATGATGTCCGGCGCCGCCTCGAGCAGCCGATCACGCATGAGGCCCTGCCTATGCGCCCACGTCGTGTGCACGTCCGCCGCCGGCCCACCGGCGCTGCCGGTCGGCTCATACATCTTGTAGATCCACCAGCCGTCATTGGAGTTAGGGATCAGCACGTTCCAGGTGAGCAGGGTCAGGCCAGAGGGGCCGAGCTGCGGCAGTCGATCGTACGGCTTGAGGTGCATTCCTTGTGTCGCTTGATGGAATTCCGCAAAAAAAGCATTCCGCAAGCGACAGGAATTCAGTTGGGCAAACACTGGGTGTCTCCCGAGGCACGGAGTGTGGCGTTAACGAAACTGAAACCTTTGCTAAATGCGCGCCCGACGGGCCTCGCCCATACCAACCCAGTGGCTCTCGTGCTTGGGGGTCCGGAGCGTGTGCGCGTTGTGTTGAACAGCAGCAGCAGCACCAACCCAACCCCGACGCCAGCGCCAACGCCAGGCGGCCGGATGCGCCGAGCCCTTTTGTAGGATCTCTCGTGCTGGGCGCGCTGAGCTATGCTTGCTGTCATCGTATGCCTGTCACTGGCGTCTGCCATGCCGGGCGGGCACGGCACCTGCGGCTATCTCGAGTGGTTCCCATACCGTGGCGACATGCACATGGGCCTCAACCATCAAATGGCCTCGCTCTCGTGCGCGCTCGGCGAGGCCTATTATTTGCAGCGCACGCTGCTACTGCCGCGCCGGATTTGCCTCTTTGCGCTGCATGAGGAACGCTGGAAGAAGGGCAAGAGGTTGAGAGGCCACAATTCGACATTACATGTGTGCAAAAACGAAGCTTGTTGGCTCAGTGAGAGCCGCAACTGCGTGCCCACGGACACGCTTTTCGACGTAGAAGCACTTGCTCGGCTTGTGCCCGTGACATTGCGCGTCAATGCCTCGAAGCTCCGCCATGGCGCGCCCATCGCTTCGCGCTGGTCGTCGGAGCGTGTAAAGCAAGAGTTCAAGTGCGGCGTCGGCGGGCCGACACTCGTGCGGCGAAAGGTCGAATCGACATACTGGTTCCAAAAGTGCACTCGCCGTCAGACGAACTACTCGGCGCTGGCGGGCGCTCTCAACCAGCTTGTGGGCGCTCCGCCCACCGCGGAGAAGCCGGTCAACGTCCTGCTGCGCTCGGGGCTCTTTTTCGCGCCAAGCATCAAGCGTGCGGCGAGCGCGATCCGCGCGCAGATGGGCGGCACGTACGCATCAGTGCACGTGCGCCGCTCCGACAAGCTGACGGCGTGCAGTCCTTCGGACTGCAAAATGCGCGACGAGGCCACCCAGCCGCCCGCAATCGAGAGGGCGTTGCGCCTATGGCTGCCGGCGCAATCACACGTGTATGTGGGCTCGACGGACCCACCGAGCTTCTTCGAGCCCCTTCGACGCTCGTATCGCCTCCACTTTGCAGAGGACTTCGGACCGCTACTGGCCAACATCAGCAATAACTACGCCCTCTACGCGGTCGAGACGCTCATCTTCTTCGGCTCACAGCTGTATGCCGAGACCTTGGATTACACATTGCCGTGGTTCGCCGAAGCGTGCTTCCCTGCGGCGAGCCTACACCCCCCTAAACGCGCGCGGAGCAGCGCCTTGGTGTGGCGGAGCGGTGCGAGCGGCCCGGTGGCCAGAGCAGCCGCCGCGGGCGCCATCGAGCTCCAGTGCCGCGATGAGAGCGGTGCGCTTTTCAACGGGGTACTCTATGGGCCCGCGTGCGTCACCAACGCGCCGTGCGAAAAGGAGACCCATTTCGTGCCACCGCCCAGGGGCTGCAGACGGCCGCCTCTGACTGAGCAGCTCATGCTCACGAACCGGACGGCACCAGCAATGGCCGGCGGCCGCAGCCGCTGCTCCTCGCTCCCGTACGACGGGGGCGCTCGAGGCTCGCAGCCGGCGCGGTACGGTGCGGGCGACCCGACCGCGATGCCATTCGCACATGGCCGCAACGCCTGGAAAGTCGAAACACTTTTGGAGAGCTACGAAGAGACTACTTCTGAGTGAGAAACGGTGCGCTGTGAACCGTTGCGTGTAACCGTGATTGTAAGAAATCAAGTATAGAAATCACACCGTCGCCGACATTCCCCCCCACACACGTAGCACCGGTTGTCGCGTCTGTCGTGTTAACGTTCACGCACGTACTGAATTCACAACGGAAGGACCCTCGTGAAAGAACTCCGCGTTGACTCCGCTTTCGTCTTCGTGGGAGACCCGCGTCTTGGCGACAGACAATGGCTCCGAAGGCAGCGGTCGCGCGCAAGGGCACCGTGTCCCCGTCGGGTACGCCTGGTTCCGATTCGCAACGCGACAAAAAGGTCAAGGGGGCGAAAAGGGGCAGCAAAGAGCGCACGATTCCTCTTTTGCTCACGGTGCCGACCATGGTGAGGAGGCGTGGACAGGCGCCTACGGTGTCAACCATGGCGATGAATGCTGAAAGTGATGGCGATGAAAGTGACGACGAAATTATGATGTTCAATTCACCGACTTTCTCTGCAAGGATACGCGCAAATATGACAGTGCTTGAGGCAGCCAAGAATGAGGAGTGGGACAAAATGGCGACTCTGCTGCTCGCAGACGTGGAAGGTGCGAAGCAGGCAGATCAAGACGCCATGCACTATCTCCCGCTCCACTTTGCATTGGGAGCCGCGGGGTGCAGTGAGGCACCTTTGGAAACTGTTCGCCTATTGCTGAAGGCATACCCAGGTGTGCTCATGGAGCGGGGCGAGATCATGGAACTGCCGCTGCACTTCGCGGTTCGCAACCGCCAGTGCACAGCAGAGATGATTCAGCTCCTGCTTGAGGCGTGCCCTGCTGCAGCCCAGGAGATGGACCTCGACGGTGCCCTACCGCTGCAATTGGTTCTCGCCACTACCGAGGACGCTCTCGCACGCGACACTACCAAGCGGTTTGTGGTCGACGCAAATGTATTTGGTACCGATGGCACTGACGAGTGCTTGAATCGGTCCGAGAAGATTCGCCACCGGCAAGACCCGTGGCTCGTGCAGACGCTCAGCCTCTTGCGAGCGGCACATCCAGCCGGTCCACAGCTGCACATGCTAGAGGCTGCAATGTACGGTGAGTGGGCGCGCGTCGAGGACCTCGTGCAATCGGACCCGATGAGCGCTCAAGAGAGGACGCAGAGCCGGGCCCTGCCGCTTCATCTTGCGGTGGGTAAGAATGCGCCGGAGCACACGGTGCGCTGCCTTTTCCACGCGTACCCGGAGGCAGCGAAGCAAAAGGACATCGACGGCAAGAATCCGTTGGACTGGGGCTGTGCGTACGTGATGGCCAGCAAACAGAACGAGCCCAACAACGCGGCTGCTCGCACGCTGCAGGCTCTCCTCGAGAGCACCGGCCAACAGGCGAGGAGCGACTTTGAGCAGGCAGAGATCGTCCACGTGATCAGCACTCGTTACGCTGGTGAGTCGAATGCGGCCGCGGCGGAAGTGAAGGCCTTGGTCGAGTCGCTGAGAGAAGGTCTGGCTTGTTTCAATCCGAATACAGACAACACCAAACTGGCTGCTGGTAACAACGCTGAGGCGAACGCTATCTGGCTGCGGAGATGGCGCGAGATGCTGCAGCGTGCCCATCAGACGGGCGGGTGCCTCCTGCAGGTGCTGTCGGTGGGCGAGGGTTTGAGCCACATGCAGCATGCAGAGGCAGACATGGCAGCAGATAAGCATGTGCCGATCGTTGTGCTCAAATTCGGGGACGGAACGGATGGCGACAGCATGGAAGTGCAGGTACGACGACACAGGCTGGAGATTGCTCGTACGCACAACACCAGCATCGAGGACGAGGTGCACAGGCTGCGCGCCGAAAATCGAAGGCTGACTCAGGAGATCACACAGCTCAGACAGAGCAACAACACCAGTTCGTAAGTACGCTTAGGATGAGCGAATTCCAAGATCCAACATTATTCTTGAACCTGTACGGCACATGTACATCATACACTCGACTCGAGTCTCGCTAGACAGTAGTGACTAAACTATCCCCGCGCCCCGGGGCGCAACTTCCTCACCTGCTTGTTTGCCTGCTTACTCGCGATCTCATCCTCAGTGGGGCAGAGGGTGGCGCAGTGTAGACAGCGGCACGTATCCGTGGGCACGTGGCCACGTACCCAGAGCTTAGTGCGCAACGTCGGCCCTGTGCAATGGTGCCCGGCGCACCAGAAGAACTTGGGCGGCGCGAGAAGGCACGAGCAGTTGAGAGCCCACTTGTCGTCCGCCGCGTACGGATGGCGCGAGGGATAGTGGCCCAGAATCGACGTCTGGGCACCCCGCATGCAAGCCTCGTCGGCCGCGCGCAGAAAGTTGGTGGCGAGGCGCGAGGCGCCTCGGCCGGAGGCAGTGGGCGGCAGGTGCAGCACTGCGGAAGGTGCGGGTGCGCTCGCCTCGCCCAGAAGGCGAGCACTGACTCGTTGGCTGTGGCTGCTCGCGCGGCGGCTGGCATACTCTGCGGGGCTTGCGACGGCTTCCCCGTCACGCAAGCGGGCGAGCGTGAGCATCCGTTCGGCGAGGCCGTGGTCTCCGAGATGAGATTTGGTATCTCCGAGATGAGATTTGGTAGGCGAGGATTCTGTGCGGTGCTCGTCCAGAACGCTGGCGTTCGCGGCGGCGCCCAGCCTCATCAGAGGCTCGGCCGCTCCCACTGCCCCCGCCCCCAGAGCCGCAGCGGAGAGCTGCTGATCGTAAGTCACGTCGGCCACGTGGCGAGAGAGCTGTGAAGAGAGCTGCTGATCGTAAGTCACGTCGGCCACGTGGCGAAGCATGCGCGCGCGCCGCTCAGCCACCTCCGCCGGGGCCATCGCCCGCAGCCGGCTCAGGAGCCCTAGAGGGTTGTGGATGAAGGTCTGCTGCTCGACACGCACCCAGAACCGACTGTACGGCACGCGCGACGCGAAAGCGCCCGAGAGCTGATTGGCGACGACCACGGGCACGCAGCCGGCGGCCATGGCGGAGTACAATCTCGAGCTCACCTGGGGGGAAGGGATAGCGCCGTGGTGAGCACTTGCATGCACCGACGGAGGCTCCGGCGGAGTACAATCTCGAGCTCACCTCGTTGTCGCCCGCCGGAACCAGACAGAAGCGCGAGCTGGCCAACTGCACACCCGCCGTACGGTAGATCTCCTTCTGCTCGGCGGGCGTGCTGCCAGGGAAGCCGTGGCCTGCCGCCGTTCCCACCTGTGGGGAAGGCATAGCGCCGTAGTGAGCACTTGCATGCAGGGAAGCCGTGGCCTGACGACGTTCTCACGTGGCGCACGCTCGTGTCGTTGGGCGAGGCGTCCACCAGCTTGCGCATCGCGTGACGGATCGACTTGCCTGGGGGAGGGGGGAAGCATGGGCGCTGTGGCGAGCACTTGCATGCAAGGCAGGTCATCAGGGGCAATCAACGTGACGGATCGACTTGCCCGGCTCGCAGCACACGTCCAGCCAGGTCATCAGGGGCAATCAACGTGACGGATCGACTTGCCAGGTTCACAGCACACGTCCAGCGAGCCTGTGAATACGAGCAGCCAAGGCCGCCGCCCTCCGTGCACGCTGCCGACGCCGACGCCCTCGCCAATGCTGGTGCCGCCGCCGCCGCCGCCGCTGCTGCTGCCTTCAGGTCCTGTGGTCCCAATGGACGTGGCAAAGGTAACATTGTTGCCGACGGCCCTCTTCCTCTTTCCAGAGCCGCCCGTGCCAGCGCTGCCTGCCGCGGAGGCTCTTGCCAGTAAGCGCCGCGCCTGCCGGCCGTGCGGATTGGAGACGTAGGGCAGCTCGATAGTGCAGCGGCCCACAGCGTTTGCCGCATAGAAGGCCGAGTCTGTGCGCATGAGCGGAGAAGAGCAGAACGAGAGGCACGAGCAGAGGCGCGCGTGAGCATGCACACACACAAGAGGCAAGGCAAGAGCGTTCTCCACCGATCGATCGCACAGGCACGATCTCGGCCGACGATTGAGCTAGTCAGCAGCCTGAAGAGCGGAGTCGTCAGCCGCTCCGCCATCCTCGTTCCATTCTCAATGCAGCCCGTGCTCGCAATCAAGTGATCGAATCCTGGCGGCCGCTTGGCAAGTCGAGGCTTGCGGTAGCTGGGCGCACTGAGCAGCGCGGCCGCAGCCATCGCCATGCGCTGCTTATGTGACGTGCCGTTGCATTCATCCACGTTGAAGCTCACAATTTCCCAGATGGGGACAAAGAAGAGCGTCGCTTCAGATGGGGAGCGAGTCCGCCAGGGGTGCACAGCGAGCGAGTCACGCAAGTACACCTCGCCCAGCCGCTCATTGTATGCGGAGTGCTGCATGTGCTCGAAACCCGGGCAGTGGCGAAGGTAACCGTGATCGAGCTGCCGACCCTCGTACATGAAGAAGCGGATCGGCAGCCCGCGCATGGAGAGAGTGCCGACCGACATTCTCGCCGCGCTCGAAGGCCCCGTCCTTAGTTTGAGAAAGGGTCAGTTGAATCGAGTTTGTACCATGGTAGTGTCGGCAGACGAGGTGGCTGTTTTTCGATGAAACTGTCATTCACAGCTTGTATGCGAGTTTTGCGCGACTCGACGACAGCGAGCGCGAAGGAAGCAAGGCCTCACAAGCCCCTGCTTGACTTTCAGCTGACGCTCAGTTTGCGGCGATGTCTGCGGTCCGCGCGCACCTGTCTGCCCTGAACGGGCTCGGCTCGTCTGCGCTCAGCAACTTCAGCCTCGACGAGGACACGGTGACCTTCAAGGTGCGCACCAGCTCGGTGCGCGGCACCGTGAGCGTTTCGCTCTTCGAGAGCTCATCCTACCCGCGCACTGGCGGCCTCGCATACGCGGAGGGCTGCGACGAGCTCTTGCAAGCCGTCGAATCGATTGCAGAGCCCCTGAGCGACCGCGCCTCGCTCGACAACTGCGTGCGCCTGCTCTGCCGCGCGCTGGGCGGCCCGCCCGAGCTCAGCGAGCTGCTTGCACGCCTGCCTGCGAGCGGCGGCAGCGGCGGTGGCGCGTCGTGCTCCGGGGCGGCGGGCAGTTCCTCGTTGATGATGGTGCAGGACGACGATGATGCTTCACCCATGGACGTCGGCGACGACGTGGGTGGTAACGACGACGACGAGGACGTTTCCGACGGCGCCGATGACGATGACGACGACGACGACGACGACTTGCAGGCGAACCTCGACTACGACTTCGCACGAGGCGCCGAGCTCGAGAACTCGCTGCTCCGGCTGCGCCACCAGTGGGAGGTCAAGGACCAGCGGCGGCGCGAGGAGCGCGCCGAGCGTGCCCGCGAGGAGGAGGAGGCAGCGGCCGCCACCGCTGTCACTGGCAGCTCCGCTTCGGTGGCCCAGAAGCGCAAGCGGCCGGGTCCGGAGGGGAAGGCCAAGGGTCCGCAGAAGCAGGGCGCCCACCAAATCTTCTCGGCCGCCGAGGCGACGCGCATGCTCTGCAACGAGCTCTTCGACCTGATGAAGGAGCAGCGCGAAGGCTTCACTGGCGTGAGCGCCGACTGCGTCGACTTCGACATCCATGCGTGGCGCGTCGCGATCTCGGACATCAAGGAGGGCAGCCCTCTGCAGGCGGACCTCGCGCGGCTGAGCCGCGAGACGGGCCAGCCGGCCGCGCTCGAGCTCGAGCTCGCGTTCACGCCCGACATGCATCCCTTCTATCCGGTGTTTGTCAAGGTGGTACGGCCGCGCTTTGAGGGCGTCGTGGCCGAGGCGGTGATGACCCATCCGGCGATGACCCTCCAGGGCTGGGATCCGATGAAGCCGGTCAAGTGGCTGCTGCGCCTCGTGCAGTCGTACCTCGAGAAGCATGGGCGCGTCGCCTTCGAGGACACGAACAACGACCCGTCCCAGCCCGTAGGATGCTACTCGGCCGCCGAGCTTGCGATCTGCCGACTCGAGCTGTTGAGTGGGGTGCCGCCGGTGTGGGCGCGGGAGCAGCCAGAGCTGCTGGCGTCGCGCAACGCCGAGGTGGACCTGACGCGCATCCGTGAGCTCAACTTCGGCAAGCGCAAGGAGGCGAATGCCAAAGCGCCGTGGGCGAGCGGGGTCGGGTACGGGCACAGCGGCACCGAGGGCGGTCCGGTGTGGGATGTTCAGGCGACGGAGAAGGCGCAGGCGCAGGCTGACGTGGAGATGGGCGAGATGCTCCGGCTCGTGACCGAGTGCGTGAGCCGCGGTGAGCTGCGCGACGAGACGCTCAAGCGGAGTTGCTTGCGCCCGCTGCTCTGGCGCCACCTGCACACCGCCTCCCTCCTTGACGTGGGCTCCCGAGTCGAGCGCACCTCGATGTACCTCCAGCTGCTTGCGCTGCTGCGAGCGCTCGCCGCCTGGCCGGCACTCCACACGGCGCTGTCGGCTCCGGTGGGCGATGCGGGCAGCGGCACGGTGCTCACCGCGCTCGAGGGCGTGCGCAAGCAGGCCGACTTCTTCGTGCGTACGGCGGGGCGCGCCGCGACCGAATCCGACGAGGAGGTGGAGTCGACCCGAGCTCTCGCCGATGCGATTGTGCGGACGGCGGCGGACGTGGCCGCGCTGGCGCCGGCCGCGCCGGCCGCGCCGACCGCGAGCACGCCGCCCTCAGCCAGCGCCGCCGGCGCGCCGCCCGATGCGCCGCCCATGGCGCCCGCGCTCACAAGCGCCAAGGCGCCCGCGACGGCGGGCGTCACCCCGCGCACGACGCGGCAGGCCTCAGCGGCTGCGGCAGCGGCCGGAGGCGCCGGCGATAAGGCGCTGGCGGCCGCTGACAAGACGGCTGGTGGAGCCGTCAAGGCCACAGGCAAGGCAGCAGCGGCGGCGGCGGCGGCGGCGGCGGCGGCGGCGGCGGCGGCGGCGGCGGTGGGCTCGTCTTCGTCGGCGACGGCTGCTGAGGAGAGATCCGCAGCAGAAGCTCGGTACTGCGCAGAGACGAGGAAGCTCGTCTTCGATGTGGTCGAGGGGCTGGCCGGTCACCACTACGAGCGGCGCGCCGAGGGGCGCGAGGCGGCTACCACGCAGCTCGCCGCACGCACCAAACGCCTGACCCTCGAGGCGGCCGACATGATGGGGGAGGGGGCCCTACCGGTAAGCGCCTCATCGTCCATTTGGATCCGAATGGCCGAGGAGCAGATCCAGCTGTGGCGTGCGATGATCACAGGGCCCGAAGGCACGCCGTATAGCTCGGGCTGCTTCGTCTTCGACATCCTCGCCCCCGCCGAGTATCCCAATGTCGCCCCCAAGGTGAATCTGCAGACCACGGGCGGCGGCTCCGTGCGCTTCAATCCGAACTTGTACAACTGCGGCAAGGTGTGCCTCTCGTTGCTGGGTACGTGGCAGGGAGACGATGGTGAGTCTTGGCATCCGAAGACGTCGACGCTACTCCAGGTCCTCATGTCCATCCAAGCACTCATCCTCGTACCGGACCCCTTTTTCAATGAGCCCGGCTTCGAGCGCAACCGAGGCACGCCGGAGGGCGACAGGCAGAGCCGCCAGTACAATGAGACGATTCGAGAGGGCACCGTGCGTTACGCGATGATCTCGCAGCTGCATAGCCCGCCGACGGAGCTCAAGGAGGCCATCTACACGCACTTTCGGCTGCGGCGCACGGCGGTGCTCGAGCAGGTACGCGGCTGGGCGGCTGAGAAGGAGAACTCGCCGAGGCATGCGGAGGCGATGAAGGGGCTGGTCAAGGAACTTGAGGCCGCGCTCGATAAGCACGTGCCTGAGTGAGAGAGCGCCGCGCTCAAACCGCGATGTGCAAATTTACCATGTGGTGTGGGTACTTTGGCAAAAGCCCTTGTTGGTTTGAGAGATGTTCACGTTCACACAGGACACTTCACATTTAGCGTCTTTGAAGACGAGATATGCCGGGTCGTTGACATGCGCGAGGACGGACGGAGCCAGCGTCTCTTCAGGGG